>Ga0213869_10000667_pt1 | contig 26999 bp, 26 predicted proteins | sample PICome_10_FD_160083 | JGI IMG/M metagenome (GOLD analysis project Ga0213869, IMG submission 160083) | Coastal seawater microbial communities near Pivers Island, North Carolina, United States - PICO132 | ecosystem: Environmental > Aquatic > Marine > Coastal | place: USA: North Carolina...
GCCGCTGACGATCATGGCATTTGCAGTGTTCAAAGCAAATAAAAACCCGGCGCAAACGGCTTGAACGTCAAAGGCGAATCCGTGGGTCATGCCAAGCCCATTCTGCACCATCGTGGCGGCTGACGGAAAAGTGAGATCGGCGGTTGAGGTCGCCAGGATAATTGCATCCACGTCCGCGACATTACATCCTGCATTGGCCAAAGCCGCTTGAGCAGCCTTAATTCCCATATCGGAGGTAGTTTCCCCCTCGGCGGCGAAGTGGCGGCGTTCGATGCCCGTGCGACTTCGGATCCAGGCATCATTAGTGTCCAGTGTTGCTTCAAACTCGGAATTTTCCACCACACGTTCGGGCAGATAGTGGCCAATGGATTCAACAACTGCTCTGCGCATCGTTAGTTCCCGTCTTCTTCGCGGTCCTCTGCGAACCCGTTGACCGAAGCTACGCGCGCGGCGAGCTTGGTGCTAAACTTTGCTGAACCTAGACGATAGGCCAGGCCAACCGCCGCGGCAACTCCTGTTGCGTCTGCCGCACCATGGGATTTCACCACCGTACCATTGAGACCCAAGAAGACCCCGCCATTAACCCGGCGCGGGTCTGTGGTGCGTTTGAGCCGGCTGAGTGGAGCATAAGCTAGGATTGCCGAGAGTTTAGCGAGCACATTATGTTTAAAGGACTGACGCAGGGCTGTGCCGATAAAGCTTGCGGTGCCTTCGGCGGTTTTCAGCGCAACATTTCCGGTAAATCCATCGGTAACAATCACATCGACTCGGTCTGATGGGATATCTCCACCTTCTACAAAGCCAACGAATTCGAACTGCCCAGTTTCCGCCGCCTCTTTGATTAGGTCATATGCAGCCTTCAACTCGGCGCGGCCCTTATGCTCTTCGGTACCAACGTTCAGCAGGCCAACCTTGGGCCGTTTCACAGCAAAACCATTGCGTGAATAAGACGCGCCCATTAAGGCAAATTGTAACAAATCGTTTTCATCGGCCCGCACATCTGCGCCCACATCGAGCATGACATTGCTACCGTTTGGCCCAAAAGACGGCCAAAGAATCGCAATAGCAGGACGGTTGATCCTGGCTATTTTGCGTAGGCGTACCATCGAAACAGCCATCAAAGCACCCGTATTGCCGCAAGAGACACACGCGTCAGCTTCTTGTTGTTTTACAGAGGTCACGGCCGACCACATTGAGGTGTCCTTGCCGTAGCGCATAACTTGGCTGGGCTTATCATCCATGGAAACGGTGCGATCAGCGTGCACAATGGTGCAGAAGTCTTCGAGATTGTACTTATCAATCAAAGGAGACAGCACTGCTTCCGGGCCGTGCACCAAAAAACGGATATTAGAATACATGTTCACTGCAAGCAAAAGCCCGCCGATTACCTCGCCGGGCCCGTTATCTCCCCCCATTGCATCGACGGATACGACAACATTTTTGTTGGGTCCGCTAGCAATGGTTTGGGTGTTCGACATTGAAATGTAATCCCTTTGAATACGGGCGCCTATGCCGCGTCTTCGTCGAGATCTACTTCCTCAGTCGTCGCAATCACTTCGCGATCATCATAGTGACCACACGATGCGCAAACGTGGTGCGGGCGCTTAAGCTCACCGCAGTTTGTACACTCATTTGGGTTCGCCGCAACAAGTGCGTCATGTGATCGTCGCATGCCGCGACGGCTCCGTGTAATCTTACTTTTTGGGACAGCCATGTCACAACCTCGAGCTAGGGGCTTTACGCCCTGTTAATACTGAATTTGGCGCATTGTTGCCAAAACAAAGCACAGAGCCCAGCTCGGCACCTTAATTTGCGCTTGAATACTTGGATTGAGTATTATTTCAAGCCCCAAACCGCTCCTATTTTATATATTTCCTGCGATTTTTTAAAAAATCTGCGCAAACCTCTGTTTCATTCCGTAGTTACTGGAGTTTATCCTTCAGCCCTGCCAGTACGGAAAACGGTCTTGCCGCGTCATCGGTCAGCGGCGTCACACCGGGTGGGGCAAATTCGGCACTTTTGAGCTCTGCCCCCTCTGCGCGGGGATAATCTGGCAGTGCAAGCGACAGGGCTTCACTAACTACACGCCCCAGATCAATGACGTCTTCCAATTGTTCCTCACTGTCATCCTCCGGGATTTCATGCTCAGGGCCTGAATGATTTAAGGCGATTGGAGATTTGCGAAACCTGCGGATAACCGGCGTGTCGATGCGGCAGTGCACTGGGGCCAGGGTCAGGCTGCAAGCCTGCTCCACCGTGGCGCCTAATTCTCCCAAAAGCTCCCAGTCGCCCTTGCCGATTGGCAAAATTGTTCCTGAAAATTTTATTTTCCGCAGGCTCAACAGGTCCAATTGCTCGGTAATCTCTGAAATATCCGCCTCGGAAAGTGTCAGATCGAAGTCAACGCCTCTGTTTTGCAACAGGTGTTTCAACTCGAGACTCGGGTGAGCATGGTTCGGCCGCATTTGCGCTCCATTCTTGAATTCATATTTAGGCTTCGCTAGCGTATACATAATTGGCGAGTGCGACTCTCGCAAGACAACAGGGACACTCATGCTTAATAAAACAAAGACGACTGCGATTGGGTTCTGTCTTTTCGCAGTCATATCGTGCACACCGGTCTTCCGCAATCATGGCTACACGCCGTCCGATGCGCAGCTGGCAAATTTGGTGGTTGGCGTGGATACGCGCACAACAGCAGAGGAAACTCTGGGCCCGCCCATGATTTCTGACGCGGAAACGGGCCGCCTTTATTACATTTCAAGTCGCTGGCGGCATTATGGAATTAACCCGCCCAAGCCTATTTCGCGCAATATTGTGGCTGTCGCGTTGGACTCGTCCGAGGTTGTGACAAATGTTAGCCGTTACGGTCTTGAGGATGGTGAAATTGTAGCTCTTACGCGACGCGTGACTGACGGTGGCACAGAAGAGATTACCTTCCTGCAGCAGTTACTAGGCAGTATCGGCCGCATCGACGCCAGCGATATTTTGAATGAACCTTAATCTGCCGCGTCGCTATGAAACTTGAGCGCAACGCCGTTCATACAATACCGCAAGCCCGTTGGCGCGGGCCCATCCGGAAAGACATGGCCCAAATGCGCCGCGCAGGCGTTGCAGTGCACCTCTGTCCGGGCGGAAAACCACGAATTGTCAATGCTTTCACCAATTGGAGCTCCGACCATGGGCTGCGTAAAAGACGGCCATCCCGTGCCGCTGTCGAATTTGTCATCTGTTAAAAACAGGGGCGTTTCGCAGCAAACACAGGCGAAATAACCCGCGTCTTTTGGAAAGTCGTCGTGGCTAAAGGCGCGCTCGGTGCCATGTTTACGCGTGACCTTATATGCCAGCGGGGAAAGAATTTCCTGCCACTCTCGATCCGTTTTTTCGATTATAGACATAAAGCCTCCGAATAGTGTCGCCGCATGATACGGATTTAAGAGTAGCGTACCAGCGCATTGGGCAATATGGTACCCTTTTACAAATGGATTATTTTAAATAAAGGTGCGCGCAGAGCTTTACTTAGAAAATTTTACTCGCGGCAACCTCAAGGTAAAGCTGTGCCAATCTGATCAGAGCCTGGAGCAGTTTTGGTGGTTTTGCAGTGCGATTTTTCGCGGTGTCATGCAGGGGCATGATGATGATATTTGGGATAAAACTTACTTAAACTTTTGCATTAAATTCATTGATAAAAAATTAATTTTTGGCGTTTCTGCTTCGTCTCATTCTAAATGGCACGGCAGCCGTACATGGGTATTCGGCACAATGTTTTGAACTGGCGCCGCTGTCTTTATTTTGTCCGACCTGTTCTGGAATTGAGGCCTTTTGCCATTGATCCACTAAAGGGAAATTCTTATAGTTTTCGCTTAGCCTGGGGCGTTGTTACGCAGCTGGTTTATCAAAACAGTGTGTCGTTTCTGCTTGGATGCAGTTCATTTGCAGGCAGGCGGCCTCAAGCGCATACTGCAGCCTTTCGCTATCTTTGCCGTCTCAACCATATTGCACTGGACAGTTGGCGCACGGTTTTTCGCCGCGGTTATCGATTGGCGCCGGCATTGGACGATTTCTAGAATGGTATGATGACCGATTTGGCGCCTTTGTTTTGGGCGTATTTGGCTCTTGGCGGCCAAGTCAGGGATCACGAAGCTATTGATCCGGATCTGGTAACCACATTGCTCTTTACTGGGGTGGGCGTGGCACACGTTCCGCAAAAAAGAGCACAGTGTTTGCGGGCAATCCTCTCCGCGCATTGACGCCGCGGCCGTGAGCGCCTAGCTGCTGCGTATGGCACGCTCACCTTTGATCCAACTCTCCGATATATCGCTGACCTTTGGCGGTAACCCAATCTTTTCTGATCTCGGCTTTGTCGTTCAGACGGGCGATCGTCTCTCCTTGGTGGGGCGAAATGGATCGGGTAAATCCACTTTGATGAAGGTTATGGCTGGGTTGGTAGAGGCCGATACTGGACATCGGGTGATCCCACCCGGCGTCAGTGTTGGCTATATGGAGCAAGATCCTGACTTATCAGAGTTCGAAACCCTCGGGGATTTTGCCCTCTCGGCACTTGATGTTTCGGAGCACTATAAGGTGGAAATAGCTGCAGAGGGGCTAAAATTTGATCCAGATCGTCCGGTCAAAACCGCATCCGGCGGCGAGCGACGACGGGCCGCTTTGGCAAAGTTAATGGCCGAAGATCCAGAGCTGATGCTGTTGGATGAGCCGACCAACCATCTTGATATTGAAGCGATTTCCTGGCTAGAGACCACTTTGCGTGAAAGTCGAAACAGTTTTGTTGTGATTTCCCACGACCGGGCGTTCTTGACAGCGTTAACGCGCGCCACCCTGTGGATCGACCGAGGTTCGGTTCGACGTCTAGAGCAAGGGTTCGGAAGCTTCGAAGCCTGGCGTGACAAAACCTGGGAAGAAGAAGATCAACAGCGGCACAAGCTCAATCGCAAAATCAAAGCGGAAGCACGTTGGGCGGTGGAGGGTATTTCTGCGCGGCGCAAACGCAATCAAGGGCGCGTGCGGGCTTTGGGTGAGTTGCGTGCCGAACGGGCTGCGCAAATCAACCGGCAATCTACGGCCGCCATGGCATTTGATTCGGGTCAAAAATCTGGGGCTAAGGTCATTGAGGCTAAAAACTTGGATCTGGCCTTCGGCGAACTGGAGATTTTGAAAGATTTTTCTCTGACCGTTCAACGCAAAGATCGCGTAGCGCTTGTTGGCCCGAATGGAGTTGGTAAAACAACATTGATCAAAACTCTTTTGGGAGAGCAGGCTCCTGACCGGGGCAGCGTTAAGCTGGGCACCAACCTGCAAATTGCCGTATTTGACCAAAGCCGCACGCGACTGGATCCCAATTTGAGCCTGTGGCAAGCGCTGACCAGCGATCCGACCATGGCGGTCTCGGGCAGTTCCGATCAAATCATGGTCCGGGGAACACCGAAACATGTGGTGGGGTATCTTAAAGATTTTCTATTTGCCGAAGAGCAAATGCGCGCGCCCGTTCGGGCGCTGTCGGGGGGTGAAAAAGCGCGGCTTTTGCTGGCGCGTTTGATGGCGCAAGAAAGTAATCTATTGATTTTGGATGAGCCGACCAATGATCTCGACATTGAAACCCTTGATTTACTTCAGGACGTCTTGGGTGACTATGATGGGACTGTTTTGCTTGTGAGTCATGATCGTGATTTTCTAAATCGTGTTGCCACGACAACAATTGCGTTAGAGCCCGGTGGCCAGGCCACCGTCTATGCGGGAGGCTGGAGCGATTATCAAGCACAGAAACCTAGTCTTAGGGGCAAAAAAGCCAGTAATCAAGCGATAAAACAAAGCGCAGCCAGCGCCAAGGTGCCAACGCCAGAGGTGAAAACCTCAGAAGTGAAATCGACGCTGTCTTTCACAGAAAAGCATCGTTTGGAGGCTTTGCCAGCTGAAATCGCCCGAATTGAAGCTGAGATTGGTAAATTAGAAAAATTGCTCGGCCAGCCGAACCTTTTCACTGAAGAGCCGGTGAAATTCCATAAAGCCACCGCGCTATTGATCGAGCGGCAGGAGGCTTTGGCGATGGCTGAGGCGCAATGGCTTGGGTTGGAAGAAAAAGCGAGCGGATAAACCGCCCGCTGACTGGCGCTCAATTCAGATGGATTTTGAAGCGTTGGCGGATCTGTGCGTCCACCTCCGGAGTCAATGCAGCCGGGGTAGGAGCGGCGATTAGAGATTCTTTTCGGGCCACGGCCTGTTCGATGAGATCAGGCCGATCTTTCTCTTGCCACTCCTTGGGGGAACTGCGATCTGCCAAAACCGGGTAGATATATTCAGTTTGCATCAGGGACAGGGTCTGATCAGAGCCGAGATAATGGCCCGGGCCGCCCAGACAGGTGGCGCGCATGGTCTCAAGGCTAACTGTGTCTTCACTGACCTCAATTCCGCGCACGCAGCGCATGGCCTGTCCAAGCAAATCATCTCCTAAGATCAAGGTTTCGTGACAAAACCCTAGAAGAGAAGCATGCATGCCAGCGGCTTCATAGACCATATTCAATCCGGTTAACCCAGCCATGACGTTTGACATGGCCTGCTCCCATCCCGCTTGCATATCGGGCAGCTTCGCATCCGCTATGCCGGCTGCCGCGCCGCCAGGTAGGCCGTAGTAATGGTGCATCTGAGCGCAGCCCGCAGTGAGCAGGGCTTGTTCGCCAGATCCGCCGGACATTGCGCCCGTGCGCAGATCCGAGACAAAGGGCCAAGTTCCGAATATCGCCGGATGACCGGGCTTGATTGCATTCACATAGACCAATCCTGCCAGACATTCAGCAACCGCCTGCACAATCGCGCTGGCGATTGGCGCAGGGGCCGTGGCGCCTGCCTGCCCAGCGCTGAGAAGCAAAATAGGCATGCCGCCAGCGATGCATTTTTCCATGACCTGACAGCTTTCCGTCGCGAATTTCATGGGAGGCACGACAAAGCAATTGGAATTGGACACAAAGGGGCGCTCGCGCCATTTATCTTCACCGCCTGCAATCATATGCAGCATTTCAAGCGCATCATCGACAAAATCAGGTTCCGTAAAGGAGGTGCCAATGTGTTTTTCAGTGCCGGTGGTGCAAGCATATATTGTGTTGAGATCCATCTCTCGATTGTCGAGAATATCGCGGCATACCATCGGTCTTTGCACGAAATGGATATTGTCCAAATGTTCCACAATCCGCGCAGCATTGTGCAAGTCGCGGACAGTGGATTCTCGGTAACTGCGGCTTTTCACATCAACCATATGCACCGCTGCCCCAGCGGTGCCGTAATGGACCTTCTTCTCGCTGAGGTGCAGATCGTGTTTCGGATTGCGCGCGCAAAGCGTGATTCCTCGACGGGCTTTGGCCAGCATATCTTCGATCAAAGCACGCGGGTAACGCAACCGCCCATCATCCCCCAGAATGGCCCCGGCGCCGACCATAATATCGATGCCGGATTGCGGCGCATCGGCCAGACCGATCTCTTCAAGGGCGCAGAGCGCCGCCTCGTTGATACGGTCCATATCTAATTGGCTCAGTGGTTTATAAGTGCCGCCTTGCATGCCGGGGCGGACGGGACGCATTGCTTCGGCTAGGGGGGCAGCTCTGGCGGCTTTACGCGCCGCCCGGCCACCAGCGCGGCGGTTTTGGGTATCTGTCATGGAGAAATCCTAAGAGTGGTGTTCACAGTGAAAAAGGAGGGCCGGCTTAGGGTAGGGGCCGTCCGCGTGCCGCGCGTCCTCGGTTCGCCCCGATTGTGCGCACCGTGAGGGTGAAGACCCAGCCAACTGTCTTAAATCTGAAAATCATGCCTTAGATTGGAAAACTCTAAAACGACAATCTTTTCCGTTTGCGACTTATGGTTCAAAAACGTCTTTTGTTTTCGTCAAACTCAGTGGCAAAGGACAATAAAACCGTGAGTGCCCTGAAAAATTGATCATCGGCAACGGTCATCGCCACGCGGATGTGACCGGCCGCGGCCTGACCAAAACTTTCACCAGGCATGACGGCAATCTGATGGGCATCGAGTAAAGCATGGGCAAAAGCCTCTCCGCTCAGCCCGGTGGCGCGAATATCTAGCATCAGATACATCGCGCCCGAGCAAGGCACTGCGCGCACCAGATTTTGCTGCGCTATGAGATCAAGAGCGATGCGCCGCCGCCGCTGGAAGGGTGCAGCCACTTCATCCTCTAACGCTTGGCCTTGGGAGAGAGCGTATTTTGCAGCATCTTGGATAAAACCTGGCACCCCATAGGTGGTATGGGTGGCAAAATTGGTCAGATGTTCAATGACAACGAGCGGCCCACAGATCCAACCGATACGGCTTCCCGTCATGGCATGGCTTTTCGACATCGACCCAATCACCAAGGTGCGGTCTTGCATCCCCCGCAGACTGCGGGGACTTATGTGCGAGCCCTGCCAGACTTGAGTGTCATAAACCTCGTCGGAGATGAGCCATAGATCATGGGCGATACAGGTTTGGGCAATGGCCTCCCATGTGGCACGGTCATAGACCACGCCTGTTGGATTGTTGGGCGAATTGACCAACAAAGACCGCGCCCCTCGGGCTGCGGCTTCCAGATCGGTGGCCTGCGGCTGAAAATCAAAAGCTGGATCGCATTGGATCGCACGATCCAAAGCGCCCGTACCGCGGATCGTACCGGGGTAGGTGGCGTAATAGGGGTCACAATAAAGCGCTACATCTCCCGGGTTGAGCACTGCCATATGGGCGGCAAAAAGTGCCGATTGCCCGCCGGGTGTGATCAAAATATTTTCCTGTGTTGTTGGAACGCCGCTCTGCGCCTCAATGCGACGGGAAACGGCGGTGCGCAAATCCTCTGTGCCTGGCACAGCTGCATAGCCCGTGTGACCCCCTCTCGCGGACCGACCCATTGCGGCCAAAATATCCATGTGGGTGCGAATGTCATGTTCGCCGATGGTCAACTCAATGATCGGATGCCCTTGCTTTTTCAAAGCCCGCGCCTTGTAAAAAACATCCCAGCCATCGGATCCATCGCCGGTTAGGGCGGTCATTCGGTGTGCGAGTTCCATCCCGCGACTTGGCCTGAAGCCGAAAGATTCGTCAAATTGGTTTTGAGCAATTGAAACACGGGGTTCACAGCGGTATATGAACCTCATGATTTGGCGTTGTTGACCATAATATGACCGCCGCGGTGCAGCGCGCTTGATCTTGGCGGCCCGCCACTTCCTTTCCGTGCCTTCCGTAACTTTAGGACATGCCCGATGACCCAAGTCAAACTGCACAATAGCAAAACCCGCCGCAAAGAGACTTTGGTGCCTTTAGATCCAAAAAATCTGCGCATTTATGTTTGCGGGCCAACGGTGTATGATCGTGCGCATTTGGGCAACGCCCGCGCGGTGGTCGTGTTTGATAGCCTGTTTCGCTTGCTGCGTGAAATCTACGGCGCCAAACATGTCATCTATGCGCGCAATTTTACCGATATTGATGATAAAATTAACGCAAAATCGGCTGAAACCGGCCGTGACATTTGGCAGATCACGGAAGAAACCATTGGTTGGTATTTGGCAGATATGGGTGCCTTGGCGGCTCTTGAACCTACGGTGATGCCGCGTGCCACTGATTATATTGCGCAAATGATTTCTATGTCTGAGGATCTCATCGCCAAGGGACATGCCTATGCGGCCGACGGGCATGTGTTGTTTGACGTGAACAGCTGCCCTGATTATGGCGCGCTTTCGGGGCGCAGCGTGGATGACATGATTGCAGGCGCAAGGGTAGAGGTGGCGCCCTACAAGCGCGATCCCATGGATTTTGTGCTGTGGAAACCCTCTGATGCGCAAACCCCAGGCTGGCCAAGCCCTTGGGGTCGTGGTCGCCCCGGTTGGCATATCGAATGTTCGGCTATGTCTTACGAGCTTTTTGGCCATAGTTTTGATATTCATGGTGGCGGAAATGACCTATTGTTTCCGCATCATGAAAATGAGATCGCGCAAAGCTGCTGTGCGAATCCCGAGGGCAGTTTTGCGCAGATCTGGATGCATAACGAAATGTTGCAGGTCGAGGGTAAGAAAATGTCCAAATCTGTGGGCAACTTTTTCACTGTGCGCGATTTGCTCGATCGGGATATCCCTGGAGAGGTAATCCGCTTTGTTCTGCTGTCGACCCATTATGGCAAGCCGATGGATTGGACCCAAAAGAAGGCGGATGAGGCTTCCAACACTTTGCGCAAATGGCACGAACTCGTTCAAGAGGCAGAGCCTGCGAGTTTGGATTTTGATGTTCTTGCCAATGTGGCCAATGATCTAAATACACCGGGGGCTTTAGTAAGGTTGCATGAATTGGCCAAAAGCGGTGATGTTGCGGCACTTCTGGCAGCCGGTCAATTTTTGGGCCTGTTGGGCGCGGATGAGACTTGGTGGCGTCCCAAACAAGCCGGTGGCGGCGCGGCTTTGCAGGTGGAGGCGCTGATCGAGGCGCGCAGGCAAGCCAAGGCCGTGCGCGATTTTGCGGTGGCAGATGCGATCCGCGCGCGGTTAAGCGCCGCGGGCGTCGAAGTCGTGGACAAGCCCGGTGGCCTGTCTGAGGCGGTGATCACTGAGGCCTTCAACCCGGATTTGCTCGGATGAGTCTCCAGGCTTGTGCCAATCTCGTTGCGCGCGCGGATCCCGAACGCTTCGCCGCTGCCATGGCGGCACCCATTGCGGCGCGTGCGGTGCTTTTACCGGTCTATGCCGCCTCTATCGAGGTGGCGCGGGCACCTTGGTTGACGCAGGAGCCTATGATTGCAGAAATGCGCCTGCAATGGTGGCGTGATGTATTTGAAGAGATAGAGACTGGCCGGCCGCGCAAACATGAGGTTGTCGATGCTTTGGCGCCAGTCTTAGGGCCCAAGGGGGCCGCGGCGCTCGATGCGATGGTTTTGGCACGCCGTTGGGACATCTATAAAGAAGGTTTTAACACCGCAGTGGATGTGTTGGCCCATGTACAGACAATCACATCGGGACCGATGCTCGCGGCACTTGAAGCCTTGGATCATCTGCCGGAGGATCTCTGGGCACTGCACGCGCATGCGACCCAGCTGGGCCTGGCGCGATTTTTGCGCGGGATTCCCGCGTTGATTGAGCGCAAAACTCCAGTTTGGGCCGAAGATCAAAAGATCCAAATTTACCGAGATCTCTGTACCCAGGCGCTCGAAATGACGGGCGATTTTATCCGCTCACCGGCGTTGATCGAAACCGCTTATTGTCGCAGGACGTTAGAGTTCGTCCGAAAAAATCCGGGGGCCGTGGAGGTCGGGGCAATTCCGGAGTTTCGCATTGGCGCGACCCTCGCACGGGGGTGGCTCGCCTGGCGCTGTGGATAAAATCTGTTTATACGCCGCGTTTCTGCGTCATGATCAGCCACAGCAAGGCCGAACCGGCCAATAAAAGGAACGGCACCATCGCGTAATTGACCGCGGCCCAACCCTTGACCACAGAGCCGCCGCTGCAGTTCATGAGCCCACCCGAGGCAATGGAGGCGATGGTCACGCAGCCAAAAACGATGGCATCATTCATACCCTGCACCCGACCTATTTCATGCGGGGCGTGGGAGCGAGTCAGCAGGGTGGTGGCGCCGATGAACCCGAAGTTCCAGCCCACCCCAAGGAGGATGAGCGCGACATAAAAATTTTCTAGCTCCATACCGCTCAGGCCGACAAGCCCAGCAGATCCTAAAATCAGCAGGCCGATGCCCATGATTTTTTCCACACCAAACCGGCTGATAAGATGGCCGGTAAAGAACGATGGGAGGAACATTGCGATCACATGGGCCGAGACAATATCATTGGCGTTGTTCTTGGTTAAACCACAGCCAACAACAGCCAAAGGCGTAGAGGTCATCACCAAATTCATCAAGGAATAGGCCACCATACCGCAGGCAATAGCGACCAAGATTGAAGGATCACGCAGCAGCTGCATGCGGCTGCGCGGTGCGCGTGTCGCCTGGGTGTTGGGTGCTTTGGCGGTGCCATTGGGCAGGCGTAGTAGCAAAAACAGAAACATGCCCACCAAATTAAGTGCGATGATCGCCATGTAACTGCCGAGAAATGGAACGACGGACGCATCCTGTAACAATTTGTTCAGCTGCGGCCCGAATATGGCTGAGATCAATCCGCCAGCCATAACAAAGGAAATGGCTTTTGGGCGGAAGCTGTCAGAAGCGGTGTCGGTAGCGGCAAAGCGATAAAATCCTTGCGCCGACATGTATATGCCTGAGATATAGGAGCCGAGAAGGAATATCGCAAAGGAGGCGACATAGAGCCCATAGGCTGACACCGCAGCCCCCAGCGCGCCGGCAATCGCTCCAATAAAAAATCCAGCTTTACGGCCATATTTCTGCATCAAAAGCGAAAGCCAGGGTGCCGTGGTCATCGAGCCAAAGACGATCAGAGAAATAGGTAAGGTCGCGAAACAAGGGTTGCCTGTTAACATCCCACCCGCCAATCCGCCGACAACAAATATCATTGGCATTTGTCCGCCCAATATGGCTTGAGCTGCGACCAGAACCGCCACATTGTGTTTGGCCAGGCGGTCGTCGGGGAGGGTTTGTATCATGATTGACTTCCTTGAGGCTCAATGGCCTGAAATGATATGAGCGAAAGAGCCGCAAGTGTGCCCAACGTGCAACCCCATTTCGCCCAAATTAGTGTAATCGGCATCTTTTGCGGCAAAAAGAGCTGGGCCAGCAGCCTTTAAGGTGCAGGCGTAGTGAAACTCATGGGCCATCAAGGGGCGGTTGAAATGGTCGCTCAAGGGTGTCAACTGACGGTAGCCCAAATGCAATTTACGGTGTTGAAAACTGGTTTCCAAAGGCAAAAGCCCAAGCATTTCGTGGTGCTGCCCATTTGCATCAACCAATCCATTGCCCAAAACCATGTAGCCGCCACATTCGCCATAGATGGGTGTTCCAACTGCCGCATGATGCGCAAGCGATGCTTTAAACTGAGCCGCGCTGGCCAATTTTCCCGCATGAAGTTCCGGATAGCCGCCTGGCAGAAAAATATATTGCGCCGCTTTTGGCGCCGGCTCATCGGCCAGCGGCGAGAAGAAAGACAGCGTGGCCCCAGCGTCCTGCCAAGCTTTTAATTGGTGCGGATAGCAAAACGCAAAGGCGCGGTCCGCGGCAATGGCGATATGTTGCGCTGGCGGCTTGGGTAGGGGCGCGTGAGAGGTGCAGGCTGCACCGGTTAGTTTTGACAGCGCGGCCAAATCTAAACTGGGTTGCAGCGCGCCGGCAATGTGATCGATCCAATGCTCCAGCTGATCGATTTCACTAGCTTGAACCAAGCCCAAATGACGTTCTGGCAGCGCAAAACTCTCTGATCGCGTTAAATGACCAAAAATGTTTATATTTTGCGCGCGTAAAGCCTGCGTCAGCATATCGAGGTGGCGTGCGCTTGCGACACGGTTCAGAAACACACCCGCTACGGTGACCCGCGGGTCAAAATCTCTGAACCCTGTTACCAGTGCGGCAATAGAATGGGCGGTTTTGGCGGTATCAACAACCAAAATCACTGGGATATCCAAAATGTGAGCCAAATCTGCTGCGGAGCCTTTGCCGGCCCTGCCGGCGCCATCAAACAACCCCATCGCGGCCTCCACCACCAGGCCGCCGGAACCGGCCAGGGTGCGGATCACATCCGCAGGCATAGCCCAGGCGTCTAGGTTCACGGAAGGGGTGCCTGCGGCTGCGGAATGAAAGCCAGGGTCGATGTAATCTGGGCCTGATTTTGCCGGCTGAAATTCAATCTGAGCCCGCTGCATAAGCCGCATAAGTGCCAGAGTTACTGTGGTTTTACCGGCGCCCGAACTTGGTGCGGCAACCATAAAGCGGCTCATGCGCTTTCCGCAGGGCGTCCACGACCCAAAGGATCTAGATTGCGCGGTGCTGCGCCAGACTCAAAAGATTGCCAATCTAAGACCTGCCGCATGAGAACGGAGCGCCCGATACAGATAATTGCGGGCGGCACTATGCCAGCGGCCTTGGCGTCATCCACTGCTGTGCCGAGTGTGCTTTCGACGACATTTTGATGGTCTAAGGTGGCGGAGGTGACAAAAGCCACAGGTTCGGAAGGGCTGCGGCCCGATTCCATTAACTGTTGTGCAATTTGAGCGATATGTTTCATGCCCATATAGATCACGATGACTTGGCTTCCTTGGGCGATGGCGCACCAGTCGAGGGATCCGGGCGTATCACCCGTTTGATCATGACCGGTCACAAATGTGACCGATTGGTTGACGTCTCTGTGTGTCACGGGAATTCCCGCATAGGCCAATCCGCCGATACCGGCCGATATGCCGGGAATAATACGGATGGGCACCCCATGCTGAACCAGCGTTTGTGCTTCCTCACCGCCGCGGCCAAAGACAAAGGGATCACCGCCCTTGAGCCGCAGCACCCGTTTGCCGGCGCGGGCCAGTTCCACCAAATGCAAAGAAATATCGCGTTGTTTGGCCGAAGGTTTGCCGCCCCGTTTGCCGGCATAAATCAATTCGGCAGTTCCGGCCCAGGATAAAATATCTTCACCCACCAAAGCATCATAGACGACGACATCGGCTTGCCGCAAAGCGTTGAGCCCATGCAAAGTCAGAAGGCCGGGATCGCCAGGTCCCGCACCACACAGCCATACCCAGCCCGGGCGCAGCTCGGGCCATGACTTTTGCGGAAGGGGAAGTGAATCGCTCATAGGTCTCTTTATGGCGAAAATTCTCTGGTTGGAATAGAGTGCAAGCGACACGCGCTTTGTGATTGGCGGCATGAATTGCCCTGCTATAGTGACGCAATGGAGACCCGTGAATCCCCCCCCTTGCGTCGCGGTTGGACGACCGGCGCATGTGCCACCGCTGCCGTGCGGGCTGGCCTATGCGCGTTATGGGGCGGCGCGCAATTGGACGAGGTGCAGATAACCCTGCCAAAAGGCGAGACACCGGTTTTCAAAATCGCACATCGCGAGGTGACGGCGGATTGGGTGGAAATTGGCATTACCAAGGATGCCGGTGACGATCCGGACGTCACCCATGGCGCCTTAATAATTGCGCGCGTTGCGCGCTCCTCAGGCGGTGTGAACTTTCATGCTGGCGATGGGGTCGGCACGATCACAAAGGCAGGACTGCCGATTGCGGTGGGAGAGCCTGCGATCAATTCCGTACCGCGACAAATGATGCAGGCTCAGGTTGAGGAGTTGGCGCTCCGATTTGGGCGGCCGCCCAATGTCGACATCACCATTCGTATCCCCGGAGGCAAGGCTCTGGCCTTGAAAACCTGGAACCCCAGATTGGGCATTGTTGATGGTCTGTCGGTTTTGGGCACAACGGGGATCGTGCGGCCATTTTCTTGCGCCGCCTGGATCGCCTCCATTCACCGCGGCATTGATGTCGCGCGGGCTTGCGGGGCGCCGCATGTGGCCGGCTGCACCGGGGCAACCTCTGAGCGCGCCGTGCAGGCGCTGCACGGCTTGCCCGACACTTCGATGCTGGATATGGGAGATTTTGCCGGCGGGTTGATGAAATATTTGCGGCGCCACCCGGTTGCGCGGCTGACCATTGGCGGCGGTATTGGCAAAATGACGAAATTGGCGCAAGGCGCACGCGATTTACATTCCGCCAGATCTCAGGTGGATTTCACTGCCTTGGCGCAGGCACTTGATCAGCCGGAGCTTGCAAAGGCGAATACGGCGCTTGAGGCCTATGAGCTGGCCGGTCCAGATATGGCCCAATGGGTGGCGAACTCTGCATTGGCCAATTGTCAACTTATTTTACACAGCGCCGATATAAAAGTGGATTGCGTGGTCATCGATCGCTCAGGTCGGATATTGGCGCAGTCATGACGGTGTTAATACTGGCAGGGACGGGCGATGCACGGCAATTGGCACAATTTTGCGCAGATCACGCGATTGCCGCCTGTGCCAGCTTGGCTGGGGCAACGCGCCAGCCGATACAATTGGCCGTGCCCACGTATCATGGTGGGTTTGGTGGCGGTGATGGCTTTCGGGTTTTTTTGCGCCGTCACGAGATCCGCGCGGTTTTGGATGCCACCCATCCCTTCGCCCGTCAAATCACCCAGCGCAGCTATGACATCACCAGCGAGATTGGTCTGCCTTATGTGCGGTTTGAACGGCCGGCATGGCAACCTGGACCGGGCGATCAGTGGATCTCTTTGCGCGATGAAACAGAGGCGGCGCCGCATATTTCGCCAGGTGCTGTGGTGTTTCTGGCCACGGGACGGCAAAGCCTGCCAAAGTTCGCCAATCTTGCACATGCGCAGTTGATTTGCCGGCAAATTGATCCCCCCCAGGGCGCCTTTCCCTGGTCCAATGGTGAATATTTGATCGGACGACCGCCATTTTCCGTTGCAGATGAGGAAGCATTATTTTGTCGGCTTAATGTCGATGTGCTTGTGGTAAAGAATGCCGGGGGTGCCGCCAGTCGCACGAAATTAGTTGCGGCGCGGGCTTTGGGATTGAAAGTATTGATGATTGAACGCCCGCCCTGCACGGCCAGTCCATGTCTGGCGGAGCGATCATTGGCTCAGGCTTGGTTGGCGCAATGGGCATTGTAACGATCTTCAGCGTGGAGGATATTGATCGCGCGGTGGTCCAGCTCGACATCCCTGAATTCCATGCAATTAATGAAACATGCAGCCCTGTTCCCTTGCGGCGCAAACCACCCGGTTTTGCCAGCTTGCTTCAAGCCATCGTAGGTCAACAAGTTTCGGTGGCCTCTGCGGCGGCGATTTGGGAACGCATTCAGGCGGCTGGCCTAAGCTGTGAGACCGCATTGGCGCAGGCCAGTGAGGCGCAGTTGGCAGGCTTGGGCCTGTCTCGCCCCAAAATTCGCTATGCGAAGGCGCTGGCTCTGAGCGGGCTTGATTATGAGCGTTTGGCGGTTTTGCCCGACGCGGAGGTCGTGACGCGTCTGACCGCTATTACAGGCATTGGGCGTTGGACCGCGGAGGTTTATGCATTGCAATCACTGGGTCGAGTAGATGTATTCCCACATGGGGATTTGGCCCTGCAAGAGGCGGCAAGACAGGTGTTTCATTTGCCCGCACGCCCCAGCGAGACTGAAATGCGCGCCTTGGCTGAAAATTGGGCGCCGTTCAGAGCCGTTGCAGCGCGTCTTCTATGGGCCTATTACAAACATCACAAATCAAGGGAGGGGATAGGATGACACGGGTTTTGAAATCAATGAGTCAATTGCCGCAGGATCAAGACGGCGATGTCACCTCAGCAGTTATCTTTTTACACGGCTATGGGGCGAATGGCGCCGATCTGATGGGTCTGGTGGAGGTTTTGGCCGACCACATGCCGGGCACGTTATTTCTTGCGCCTGATGCTCCAGAGACGACGGTTATGGCGCCGATGGGTCTGCAATGGTTTCCGATCCCTTGGATTGATGGATCTTCAGAAGAGGATTCTGCCAATGGCCTGCGCGCGGCGTCAGAGGATTTAAATGCCTATCTGGATGGGGTGATGGTGGACTATGATCTACTCCCGGAACAAGTGATCATTTTTGGGTTTTCTCAAGGTACCATGATGGCGCTAAATGTGGCGCCGCGGCGCGAAGATCCGGTGGCCGGGGTTGTGGCATTTTCGGGCCGGTTGCTGCAGGCGGAGGCATTGCAAGATGACGTGCTATCCAAGATGCCGATCCTTCTGGTGCATGGCGATGATGATGAGGTTGTGCCAATCGACGCATTGCCCCATGCAGCCGAAGCTTTGGAGGCTGCGGGTTTCAAAGAGGTTTATGCTCATATCATGAAAGGCACGGGCCATGGCATCGGTCCGGACGGGCTGCAGGTGGCTTTGGCCTTTATGCGCAAACAGCTTGGCATGGAGTGATAGTGGTATACCAGATACAGGGGTTGCCTGTTCTATTTCCCAAGATATAGTGCTCCCAAGCAGGGAGTGGGACGCCATCTATGACTGGAGACTTTAGAACACAATTTGTCAAAGAAGCGGCCACGCCGGCGCAGCGGCCAGCTTTGGTGCTGAACGCGGATTATCGCCCTTTGTCCTATTACCCGCTCTCGCTTTGGAGTTGGCAAGATGCCGTTAAAGCCGCTTGGCTTGATCGGGTGCAAATTGTGGCCGAATATGACGAAATTGTGCGCTCACCCACCACCGAAATTCGTATTCCATCGGTCGTTGTGCTGCGTGATTATGTCAAACCGCAAAGCACAGTGGCATTTACGCGCTTTAATCTATTTCTGCGCGATGAATTTTCTTGCCAATATTGCGGTGCGCGCGGGGATTTGACCTTTGATCATGTGGTGCCGCGTACGCGCGGGGGGCGTACCAGTTGGGAAAATGTGGTCGCGGCCTGCTCGAAGTGTAACTTAAGAAAAGGATCCCGCAGTCTGAAGCAATCAGGCCTCAATCTGCGCAAACCGATCCGAAAACCGCAGGCTGAAGAGCTGCGCAATCTCGGGCGAAAATTCCCACCGGGTCATCTGCATGAAAGCTGGGTTGATTTTCTGTATTGGGATGCTGAGCTTGAGGCCTAGGCCGAGCAGCTGGCACCACCGAGCACACAAAATTTTGCACAGTGTGGGTGGTTGAGCGCGACGTCTTGTTCGGCCTCTTGCAGGGTTGTGCCCAATTCGAACTCTGGCGCATAGGCCAAAAGTGTGCAGGCCAAAACCGCGGGTCGCGCCGCGCCCTTGCGTTTGACCACCATGCGCGAAGAGGCGCACATTAAACTGTCGGGATCTTTGTTCAAAATTCCCCAGCAGGCTGTGGTGATCTCTGGCACTTGGGCAAGTTCGTCTAGCTCTGGAAATAATACGGTGGCACCAGGGTTAAAAGCGTCAATATCATATCCGTTTTGCTGGAAAACTGCGCCGTAGCCCGCGCGGCTGGCGGCTTCGCCATCGCCCCAGACGGTGCGCCCCGCGACATGCATGCGGATACCGACGTCGCGCAGCCAGTTCATGCCCTCGAGTGTTTTGTCATAGGCACCCTTGCCGCGCTCTGTGTCATGGTTGGCGCGATCAAAGTGATCGAGCGAGATCCGCAGCGTCAGCTTGCCGGGGTAGGCGGTATTGAGATCTATAAGCCCCTGTTTGACCTGTTTGCGCATCATCGGCAGCATAGCATTGGTTAAGATAAGGACCTCGTAGCCGGCCGCGAGGCTGCATTCCGCGATATCAATCATTTCCGGATTCATGAAGGGTTCACCACCGGTGAAAGCGATTTCGCGCACGGGCCAGTTTCTTTGAACCAATTGTTCCAGATAGTCTTTGACCTCTGCGGCGCTGATATAGACCAATGCGTCGTTGGTTGGGCTGCTGTCGATATAGCAATTGACACATTCGATGTTACAAAGTGTGCCGGTGTTGAACCATAAAGTCTCAGGATGGGTGAGGGCCACACGCGCCCGCGCTTCGCCCTTTGCGGTCACATTGGAATCGGAGAATTTTTTGAGATGGTCCATAGGCTGTTGCTCCTTGAGATCATATGCGCCGCCGCGCGCACCATCCATAATACGGCGCGGCATAGAACAAAAGTACCGATAAAACATGCTGACAGAGAAGTGATTGCGCCCTATAAGGTGGACAGGGGTAGCGCGCCGTTGTAAGGCACCGTTAGCGCAAACATTTCAGAGGATCTGTCCATGGTCTCCCGAGTAATTCCCGTTGATCCTTTTGATCTTGTCATTTTTGGTGGCACGGGCGATTTGGCCCGCAGAAAAATACTGCCCGGGCTATTTCGCAGGTTTTGCGCCGGTCAAATGCCGGCCGATGCGCGCATCATAGGTGCGGCGCGCGGCGATATCGGCCAGCAAGGCTATCAAGACTTGATCCGCAGTGCCATCAACGAATTCGGTGCGCCCTCCGCTGAAAGCCTGGAGTTTCTTGACGCCTTTATTGCACAGCTGCACTATGTAGCGGTGGATATTTGCGGCGACGGTGGTTGGGATGAATTGTCAAAATTGATCCGAAAAGACTTGGTCAATGCCTATTATTTCTCTGTTGCTCCCAGTCTGTTTGGTGACATAGCGGCGCGTTTGAACGCATGGAAGATTGCCACGCCTGAAGCGCGCATTGTCGTTGAAAAGCCCTTTGGCCGCGACTTGCAAAGTGCCGAAGCTCTCAATAGCGTTTTGTCGCAGCAATTTGATGAAAGCCAAATTTACCGAATTGACCATTATTTGGGCAAGGAAACGGTACAAAATCTCATGGCCGTCCGCTTTGGCAATCTCTTGTTTGAACCCTTGTGGAACGCGCAGTACGTCGACCATATCCAGATCACTGTGGCGGAGACTGTCGGTGTCGGCGGGCGCGGGGCCTATTATGACAAATCGGGTGCTATGCGCGATATGGTGCAAAACCACTTGATGCAGCTGCTATGCTTGATCGCGATGGAGCCGCCGTCACATTTCGATTCTGACGCGGTGCGTGACGAAAAGCTTAAAGTGATCCGAAGCTTGGCGCCTGTGGCCGCACATCACGTTGTGCGCGGCCAATATGATGCCACTGCCTCAAGCGTCAGCTACCGCACCGATGCGGAAAACCCGCGCAGCTTTACGGAAAGCTATGTTGCCATAAAGGCCCATATCGAGAATTGGCGTTGGGCCGGAGTTCCGTTTTATCTTCGGACGGGAAAGAAGCTCAAGGCGCGCACCTCTGAAATCGCAATTATATTCAAAAAGTTGCCACATTCTATTTTTGAGAAATCGGCTGATGAAAAGCAAAACGTGCTGGCCATTCAGCTACAACCCAATGAAGGAATGACGCTGGATGTGACCATAAAAGAGCCTGGTCCTGGTGGCATGCGCTTGGTCCACGTGCCCCTGGATATGACTTTTGCGGATGCTCTTGGCGATCATTCAGAAGACACGCCAGATGCTTATGAACGGTTGATCATGGATGTGATACGGGGTGACCAAACGCTGTTTATGCGCGGCGATGAGGTGGAGGCGGCCTGGAAATGGACCGATCCAATCATTGAAGCCTGGGAGGCGCGCAATGATGTGCCCAAGCTTTATGACGTCGGCTCAGCTGGACCTGAAGACGCCATGGCGCTCATCCATCGGGACGGTCGACGTTGGCGAGAGGTGAAGTGATGCAGCTGACATCGTATGAAACTGCATCCGAGATGATGCAAAGCCTCTCGGTTCAAATCGCATCACAGCTGTTCGCTGCGATTGAGCTGCGCGGACGGGCTTGTTTGGCTGTTCCTGGTGGCAGCACGCCGGGGCCGCTGTTTGATCTGCTCAGTCAAGCGGAGTTAGATTGGGCCAATGTGACAGTCATGTTGACAGATGAACGTTGGGTGCCAAAAGACAGTGCAAGATCAAATACGGGATTGATAAAAAATCGGCTATTGGTCAATGCCGCAAGAGCAGCGCAATATATCCCGCTCTATGCGGAGGGCTTAGATCACGTCTTGGGTGCGCGGACACTTTCAAAGCAGGTGGCGCCGAATTTGCCGATAGATGTGGTGGTTCTGGGAATGGGGGCGGATATGCATACAGCTTCGCTCTTTCCCGGAGCTCCAGAGCTGTCTTTCGCGCAAAATGAGCAGGCCGATGCGGTCATGCCTATGGTGCCGGTGGGAGCTGACCTCGAGCCGCGCGTGACCTTGAGCGCCCGGGCGCTTGAGATGGCGCGTCAGACCCATATTTTGATCCTGGGAGATGATAAAAAAGCAGCTCTTGCGCAGGCGCAAACCCTGTCGCCTGCTGATGCACCAATTGCACAATTTTTACCCAATGCAACTGTGCATTGGAGCCCGGTTTAGGACGAAAAGATGTTCGCAGACTTAAAAGACAAATATACAGCCGTGAGCGGCCGTCAGATTATCAGCTTATTTGATGACCAAAGAGCCGCCGAATTTTCGGTGCAGGCCGATGGTTTGTTTTTCGACTACTCCAAAACTAATATTGATTTTGAAACTCGAGATATGCTTTTGGCGCTCCTCGAAAAGGTCGATTTTCCGAGTAAACGCGCGGCGATGTTTTCAGGTGAAAAGATGAATATTACCGAAGATCGCGCGGTCTTGCACACCGCTTTGCGCCGCACATCTGGTCCGCTTATGGTGGAGGGCTGCGATGTGATGGAGCAGGTTCTGACCACGCGTGTGCGCATGTTGGAATTTGCTGAGGCCGTACGATCTGGAGAGGTGAAAGGGCAGGGTGGTGCCTATACGGATGTGGTGAATATCGGCATTGGCGGCTCCGATTTGGGCCCTGCTATGGCCTGTTTGGCACTCAAACCCTATGCAAGAGGCCCTCGGTGCCATTTTGTCAGCAATGTGGATGGCGCTCATGTCACGGATATTTTGGAGAGTTTGGATCCTCGCACCACTTTGGTGATTGTGGCATCCAAAACTTTTACCACGATTGAAACCCTGACCAATGCCCAGACAGCCCTGCACTGGATGGCTGAGGCGGTGGAGCAGCCGGCCGATCAATTTGTGGCCCTGAGCACCGCAGAGGATAAAACTTCTGCCTTTGGGATTGCCGCAGATCGTGTCTTTGGTTTTGAAGATTGGGTCGGTGGACGTTATTCGGTTTGGGGCCCGATTGGCCTGAGTCTAGCCATTGCCATTGGGGCAGAGCATTTCCGAGCGTTTTTAAGCGGTGCTGAGGCAATGGATGCGCATTTTCAAACTACGGCGGCGCAAGACAATTTGCCCATCATGTTGGCCTTGATGGGAGTGTGGCATGCGCAGGTGGCTGGATATGCCACGCGCGCTGTGTTGCCCTATGAACAGCGCCTGTCTCGCTTTCCTGCGTATTTGCAGCAGCTTGAAATGGAGTCCAACGGCAAGGGTGTGGGGATTGACGGCCGAGACCTCACGGATCCCTCCGGGCCAATTGTTTGGGGCGAGCCGGGCACAAATGGGCAGCATGCCTTTTATCAATTGATCCACCAAGGCCAGCACATCATTCCGTGCGAATTTATGGTGGCCACCGAGGGCCATGAGCCAAAATTGTCTCATCAACACCAATTGCTTCAGGCCAATTGTTTGGCGCAATCACAGGCATTGATGCTGGGGCGGGACCTGCCAGCGGCGTTGAAGATTGCAGAAGGCAAGGGGTTTGAAGGTGCGGAATTGGAGCGCCAAGCTCGGCATCGGGTGTTTAAAGGCAACCGTCCGTCCACGACATTGGTCTATCCCAAACTCACGCCCTTTTGCCTTGGACAGCTAATTGCGCTCTATGAACATCGGGTCTTTGTCGAAGGGGTGATCCTTGGGATCAATTCTTTCGATCAATGGGGTGTTGAGTTGGGCAAGGAATTGGCCACTGCTTTGGAACCGGTGCTCAAAGGCAGCAACGCCGGGGGGGGAAATGACCCTTCGACATTGAACCTTGTGGCACAGCTGCGTGCTTAAAGCTCGACAACCCGGTTTTCCAGCGCTGAAAGCTGGGCCGCTTGCCCCATACGCACGGCCCATATCCCATCGCTTAGGCTGACCTCTGGCACCGCGCCTTGCAAGACAACCTTTTGAAACCTTTGATGTTGATAAAAGGTTGAGCCGTTGTGATCACCCGCTGTAAGCAGCGTTTTGGGCACGGGGGTGTCGACCCGGCGTGGGCCCATCGGGCTGCGCGGGCTGATCACAACATGAGGGACGGGCGGGGATGCCATATGTGCCGGCCAAAACCGCGCCGGACCGGGCACATTGCAGGCAATCTTTCCTTTAGGTCCAACGGCGTGAATTTCCTCCTGATATTCTGAGCCTTCTGCGAACATGCTCAACTCTAGCATGGCGCGGGCCCCGCTGGCGAAGTCCACGATCACATAACCGCAATCCCAGATGTCTGAACTTCGCCCCTCATAGACCTCATTGAGGTGATTCACTTCCTGGCCAGCGCTGGCCATCACCCGTATCGGGTCTGATTTCAAAATCAGCCGCATGAGATCAAAGAAATGGCAACATTTTTCGACCAATGTGCCACCAGAATTTTGATTGAATCGATTCCAATCTCCAACTTTTGGCAGAAACGGAAAGCGATGCTCGCGTATGGTGAGCATTTTGATCCCGCCCGTGACGTCTTCGGCTTGATCAATCAGCGCCGCGACAGGCGGCATATAGCGATACTCCATCGCAACCCAAACTGGGGCGGGATAGGTTTGCGCCAAGGCAGTGGCTTGCGCCAAATCAGTTGGATCAGTGAAGAGAGGTTTTTCGCATAGGATCGGCAAAGCACGCTGGGCCGCAATTTGTTGCAGCTGCTGCATATGGCAGTGATTGGGGCTGACGATGACCAAGCAATCAAGTGCTTCGAAGGTCAAGAGTGCGTCCAAACTTTCAACCATTTTAGCGTTTGGCAAGGCCTCCGCCGCGCTTGCGCGCATTTGAGCGTCCGGTTCAAACACGACAGTAATCTGCGTGTCGTCTAACAGCTCAATGTTGCGAATATGCTCCTGGCCCATCATGCCGCACCCAATTAATCCATAGCGTAGTGTCATTATCAGTCCTTACTTGATACGAGCGACATAGCGTGAAACGGAGGTATCGTACCAGTTTTTTGAAAACTCGAGGGCGGCGCCTGTGTTGGCCCATGCGATTCTTTCGACGTAACCGGCTGTTTCTCCTGGGCGCAGACCAAATTGATCTACACCCCAGGTCGGCGTTGGGGCAAAAGACACGCGATCTTCGGCCCTGACAATCCACAGTCCAAAACGGGTTTGATAGGTGTGATAGAGCGATTCTGAAATTTCCTCGCGGGCGATATGATCGGCCACTGAACCATCAAGCCAGATCTCTTCCAGAGCCGCGGGCTGGTGATCTAAAAACCGCAGGCGGCGAAACCGAAAAGCGGCAGGATTTGCGCCAAAATAGGGAGCATCTATCGGTTTTGGAAGCCGGTCAACGGACAAAATCTGCGCGGTGGGAAGGCCAGCCCCACTCAGAGATTCTAACCTAAAAAATGAATAAATACTGCCTACTTGTGGGGTGATATTAATGTAGTTTCCTGATCCTTGTACACGGCGCAAGAGCTTTTGAGCTTGCAGACGGCTCAAGGCTTTGCGCAGCGTGCCAACCGCCACGCCAAATTCTGCCGCCATAGTGCGTTCCGGCGGCAAGCGTTCTCCGTCAAGCCATTGCCCCGCGGTGATGCGTCGCGCGATGGCTTCGCTGATCTGTACATAGGTTGGCAATGCGCCGGGTGAGGGGGTTGGACTGGCCATGGGCGTGAAGATTGATCCACTATTGATTTACATCTTGATGTGAGGTTTAAACGTGAAATGCAAGCCTTCTTTTTGAGATCACAATGACCGTCGTTCCAATTACATCCGCTGACCTGAAAGCGGCCGAAGTCTCTTGGTTTTCGGCCCTATGTTCTGATGACTACCAATATCTCGGCGTGCCTGATGGCGCATTGCGCTCTTCTTGGGCCCATTGTAGCAAAATTGTTCAGCAATCAGAGGCCAATGGCTTTCGCAATATTCTTTGCCCATCCTCTTATCAAGTTGGGCAAGACACTTTGTCTTTCGTGGCGGGATGCGCACCGATCACTGAGAAAATCAATATGCTGGCGGCCATTCGCTGTGGAGAGATGCAGCCCATTATGTTGGCGCGAACCGTTGCAACTTTGGATCACATGCTTAAAGGGCGTTTGACCTTGAATGTGATTTCATCGGATTTCCCGGGCGAAAAGGAATCGAGTCCTTATCGTTATCAAAGATCGCGGGAAGTCGTGCAGATCCTTAAGCAAGCCTGGACGGCAGATGAGATCAATTTTGAAGGTGAAATTTATAATTTCCAAGGGGTCAGCACGGAACCGGCACGGCCCTATCAACAAAACGGCGGCCCGTTGCTTTATTTTGGCGGTTACTCTCCCGATGCGGTCGAGCTTTGCGCCGAACATTGTGATGTATATCTGATGTGGCCGGAGTCTCGAGAAGATTTGAGCCAAAGGATGCAGGCAGTTCATGCGCGGGCAAAGACTTATGGTCGAACGTTGGATTACGGTCTACGCGTTCACATGATCGTGCGCGATACGGAGCAAGAAGCGCGTGAATTTGCACAGGAATTGGTCTCGAAACTCGACGATGAAACCGGCAGCGTCATCCGCAACCGGGCCTTAGATAGTGGATCTTATGGTGTTTCGCGGCAAGCGCGGAATCGAGATTTGGCTGATATGGATGGGTTTATCGAACCGCATTTGTGGACCGGGGTGGGGCGGGCGCGCTCGGGCTGTGGCGCCGCCCTTGTGGGGTCTGCCGATCAAATATTGTCCGAGCTCGAAGCCTATCAAAAGATGGGCATGCGATCATTTATCTTTTCAGGCTATCCGCATTTGGAAGAATGTGACTATGTTGGCAAGTTGGTTTTGCCTGAATTAAAAACTTGTTCTCTACCACATGAATATGGTCGAGTGCCCACAGACTCCCCTTCAACACCTCTTGGAATTGGACCCCGGTAATAATGGAACGTATTTCTTTGAGCGATGACGTCACGCTGAGCCGCTTGGTCTATGGAATGTGGCGGCTTGCTGATGACCAAAATATCAACCCTTCTCATGTTCAGGCAAAAATTGAAGCCTGTTTGATCCAGGGTATCACTACGATGGATCAAGCCGATATTTATGGTGGTTATGAGGCGGAGGAGGTATTAGGGAATGCTCTGCGCGCCGCGCCGCAGCTGCGTGACCAGATTGAAATTGTTACGAAATGCGATATTTTGATTGGGGCTGGGCGATATGCTGGTACCCGTATCAAACATTACGACACTTCGGCGGCTCATATAGCGGCTTCTGTCGACCACTCCCTGCGTTTGATGGGTATAGATCACATTGATCTTTTATTGGTTCATCGTCCAGATCCGTTGATGGACCACTGGGAGACAGGTGCTGCGTTGGATATGGCAGTGAAATCAGGTAAGGTACGAAGTGTTGGGGTTTCAAATTTCAAACCGCATGATTGGACTTTGCTGCAATCTGCAATGCAGAGCCCTTTGGTCACCAATCAAATTGAAATCAGCGTGCTTGAAAATAGTGCTTTTACAAATGGTG
>Ga0213869_10000671_pt1 | contig 26933 bp, 44 predicted proteins | sample PICome_10_FD_160083 | JGI IMG/M metagenome (GOLD analysis project Ga0213869, IMG submission 160083) | Coastal seawater microbial communities near Pivers Island, North Carolina, United States - PICO132 | ecosystem: Environmental > Aquatic > Marine > Coastal | place: USA: North Carolina...
ATAAAAAAACAAGTGAAAGATAAACTAGAAGATTATCTAGTAAAATACTCTGACAATTTAAATATTTGTGGTAATATCAAGAACTGTTTAACAGAACTTGAGTATGATGCAGTTGATGATTATAGACAATATTTTGATAATATTGATAAATTGCAGGGCAGTAACTGGCAAAATCTTTACCCGGAGTTAGTATGAAAAATGCAATTATAGTAGGTGGCGGGCAAGGAAACGGGGCAATTATTGTTGATACACTGATTGAAAAGGGATATTCAGTCACCAATATTGGAAGTAGTAAACATCCGGATTGTGAAAACATTACAGTTGATTGGAAAAATATTGATATACCATTTGTACAAAGACATTGTAGGTTTGATCATCTGATAGATTTTATATTTTTTAGTCAGAATTCCAGCAGTCTTGCTGACCAAAACTTTAGTATAAAAACAGATACTCTTCAAACATGGAGACTTATTAAAGACTGGACACAGAGCAATTGGTTAAGTTGCCAACTGCCTTTTTTACTTGTACACACATTAAGAGATAGCATACATGCAGATACTAAAATTGGTTGGATGTTGAGTAGTTACATAAAACATACTGCAAAAGGCAATAATAAGCATCCTGATTATAGCAGTTTTAAATATTTCAATTATCTTCAAATGAAATGTTTTTCAGAACAAAACAATTTTAAAACATTCGGAATCTATCCTGATTTTAGTGTTGACAAAAGTGAAAATGTTCTGTATAATACTATTTTGCAGGTACTGTCGGATACTGATAAACACAAGGAGTATGACTTTTAATGGATTTACACACTGAGATTAAAGACTGGATTAAAGACTATTGTAAACAAAATAACATTCAGCAGTTGGTTGTTGGCGTAAGCGGAGGCATTGATAGTGCAGTAGTAAGCACTCTTTGTGCATTAACAGGCATTCCTACATTAACACTTGTGATGCCAATACGTCAGAAGCAAGAGCAAACCGACCTAGGGGTAGATCATTGCTTATGGCTAGGTGAGCACTATATGAATGCTAGTTTTGAAATGATTGATCTTACACCAGTATTCGAAAAGTTTGAGGATCTCTTTCAGTTTCCAAAAAATGAACTAGCACTAGCAAACTCACGTGCAAGACTGCGTATGATGACACTGTACCAAAAAGCACAAACATTTGGCGGTATAGTTGTTGGCACCGGAAACAAAGTAGAAGACTTTGGTGTTGGCTTTTTTACCAAGTACGGCGATGGTGGAGTAGATATAAGCCCAATAGCAGACTTGTATAAAACAGAAGTATGGGCACTAGGTCAAGAACTAGGAATTGATCCGCGTATTATCAATGCCGAGCCAACAGATGGCTTGTGGGAAGATGGTAGAGTAGATAGCGACCAATTAAATGGACTATCCTACGAACAACTAGAATGGTGTATGGAATATATAGATGCACCAGAGGATATGATGACAGAAGAAGATCGTGAAAACATTGAATTGTATAAAACAATTAGAAACAAAAATTTACACAAAATGAACCCAATCCCGGTGTTCACAAAATCTAAGGAGGTTTAGATGAAAGTAGGAGACTTAATTTTAGAGGCCGCTCGCAAGCAAGCCGAAGGCGAAATTGCAGTGCATCAAGCAAACATTGAGGTATATAAAAGTATGCCAGCAGGAATTGGTGAGCATTCGGATGTTACTGAAGCAGTTATTGCAGAACTAAACAAACTAGCAGAAGCTGATGATAGGCTAGAGATGCTGGACAAATACTTTCCACAATAAGGAATCGCCGCATGTTTGATAAAATTAAAAAAGCAATAGGCATTAAAGAAAAGCCTGTTGTAAAAGAAAAGCCAAAGTCTAAAACGAAGAAAACAGACAAAGAAATTGCAACTGCAGCCGGAGAACCATATGTTAACATTATCAGTATGGACATTGATCCAGAGCAAATTAACAACGGTGCATTTGAACTAGACTGGAATGAAAAGTTTATTGCAAATCTTGTACGTGCTGGCTATCAACAAAAGCCAAACGAAGAAGAACACGTAATTGTTGATAGATGGTTTCAAAACGTATGCCGTAATGTTGCACTAGAAACATACGAAAATGAACAAGCTGATCCTGATGTACGTTATACTCAAAGCAGAGATCTAGGCGACGGCTACACAGAAGTAAAATAATGTTACTGTATGCAAACGGTGATAGTCATACTGCACCATGGAGCTTTGTAGATGTTATTGGCGAAAACTTTGGTACAGAGTTTGTTAACCAAGCACAAGGTGGTAGCAGTAATGCTAGTATTATTAGACGCACACGTGATTATCTTAAGCACACAACTCCAAACTTGATTATAATTGGTTGGAGTACGTGGGAACGAGAAGAATGGCAATATAATAACAAATATTATAATGTTAACAGTAGCGGACACGATGGTTTGCCAGATCAATTGCAAAGTAAATACAAAAAGTGGGTAACTGCACAAACACAAGAAGAACTTATTAAAAAAAGCAAGCACTGGCATACAAAAATATTTGAATTTCATCAAGAACTTGGTGCAATTCCGCATGTATTTTTCAATTGCATGTATGATTTTTTAAACACATCATACGAATATCCGTGGGGCAAGTGTTTTATTGGCCCTTATGATAATGATCAAAGTTATTACCATTGGTTAAAAGCACAAGGATGTACTCCAGACGAATGGTATCATTATAAAGAAGACGGACACAGATTATGGGCAGGTAAGATAATGAATTATATTAAGAACAATCACATAATATGATATTATATACCAACGGAGATTCGCACACTGCAGCCGCTGAATGTGTAAACAATCATGCATTTGCAGAAGATGATAGTCGTTATTGGATGATGGGCAGGGCTCCACATCCTGACAACCTAGAGAAGAGTTTTTCAAAACTACTAAGCAATAGGCTTAGTTGTGGTATGGTGTGTGCCGCAGAGAGTGCCAGTTCAAATGATCGCATTATAAGAACCTCTAAACAATGGATAAAAAAGCACGAACACGAATTATATCGTACATTTATGGTTATACAATGGAGCACATGGGAAAGAGAAGAGTGGAAAATAGACAATAATTACTATCAGATTAATGCAAGTGGTATAGATGTAGTCCCAAAAAGTCATCAGCAAAAGTACAAAGAATATGTTGCAAACATAGACTGGGAAAAGAAAACAAAATCAGCACACACAAAAATATGGAACTTCCATCAATTACTAAACAAAAAGAAAATTAAACACATATTCTTCAATGGCAACAATACCTTTGGTAAAATAAAAACTAAAATGAAATGGGGCAATAGTTATATTGATCCTTATGGCGATACGACATTTGATAAAGTAGTAGGAGCAAGTTGCGATACTGTATCACCTGCCAGTTGGCATTATGGTGCTGATGGGCATAGAGTATGGGCACAATTTTTAACAAAATATATAGTTGACAATCGTCTAATCTAGTGTTATAATAAGTGTATTATTAACAAAAGGATTCGTATGAAGTATCTATTGATTGACACTGCTAACATGTTTTTCCGTGCAAGACACGTTGCCTTTCGTGCAAGTGACCCATGGGAGAAAGTTGGTTATGCACTGCACATAAGCATGGCTGCTATCAACAAAGTTGTAAAAAAGTTTGATGCTGATCATGTTGTGTTTTGTTTAGAAGGTCGTAGTTGGCGTAAGGATTACTACAAGCCATACAAGGCTAATCGTACTGAAGCAAGAGCTGCACAAACTGAACGTGAACAAGAAGAAGACAAACTGTTTTGGGAAACATTTGACGACTTTAATCAATATCTACGTGATAAGACAAATTGTAGTGTGTTACGTGATGCCAATGCAGAAGCAGATGATCTTATTGCACGTTGGATTGCACTGCATCCTACAGATGAACATATTATTATCAGTAGCGACAGTGACTTTTATCAGTTGATTACAGAGAACGTAACACAGTTTAATGGCATTACTGATAACTTGATTACACTAGAAGGTATATTTGATGCTAAAGGCAAGCAGGTTATAGATAAGAAAACAAAAGAACCTAAACTGTTAGGCGACCCTGAGTACTTGTTATTTGAAAAGTGCATGCGAGGCGACAGCAGTGATAACGTGTTTAGTGCATTTCCTGGTGTACGTAAGAAAGGCACTAAGAACAAAGTCGGCTTGTTAGAAGCATATGCAGATAGACATGCTAAAGGATATGCTTGGAACAACATGATGTTACAACGTTGGACTGATCATGAGGACAAAGAGCATAGAGTGTTAGATGACTACAACAGAAACAAACAGCTAATTGATCTTACACAACAACCTGAAGAGATAAAAGACAGGGTTGACTTAGAAATTATTAATCAAATAACCAACAAGGACATAGGACAAGTAGGTTCAAAGTTCTTAAAATTTTGTGGTAAATACGAGTTGAATCGACTCAGTGAACATGCAGAACAGTATGGACGTTGGTTGAATCAAACATATCAAGGAGCATTAAAGCAATGAGTACAACTATAGCAAGACCAATTGTAAACGGAAAGTTTTGGGTAATTAAACAAGACGAGAAGAAGATTGGATCAGTTGAAAAAGATAATAACGGTTACTTTGTTACAACTCAACAAGGCAATGCTCGATTTAAAACAATTAAAAGTTTACGTGATGTAACCAATATTGCATTTGAAGATGATCAAGAACGTATAAAGTATCCTGAGAATCAAGTAAACAACTTTCCCACTGACGTAAAACCATTCAATGGTGTATATAATATAAACACACGATTACCAATATACACCAAAGAAAAGAAGTCACGTAGTTGGTATGCCGCTGGATATTACAAAATTAAGATTGGTAAAAAAGTAAAAATGCACTTCTGTCCAAAATTGATCTTGTTAGAACGTTACGGATACATGGGTCCGGCTAAATCAGCAGATGGTTTTGAGTATAAATGAGCGGACTCTACATTAGAAAGTTTATTGATCGTGTTGCACAATGTGAAGCAACAAGTGCAAACGATTTTGTTTGGAACATGCAGGATGCCAAAAACTTGCATGGTGATATAACAAAATTATTATTAGACCTAAGGCTTTTACAATCTAATCCTGTAGAAGAAACTCCACAAACAATAGAAGTTGATGGTGGAAATTGGTAGTTAACTAAGCAGTTAACAGATTATCTACGCAGTTTATGGTAAATAACTGTGGAGATAATGAAATGAGTAGACCAAAACCAACTATATTAGTAGAAGTCACTGATAAAGCAACATACAAAACAGAGCAAGTACTTGCTAGTGATGGAATATGGGCAGTATACTTTAAAGGCTCGCCTATTAACCTAAAAACATCAAACTTGCTTGTACAGTATCCAGGACCAAAGTATAAGAAAGTTAGCTTCTCTAACCCAGGACATGCCATTAGTTTAGCAAAAAAACTTAATGCACAATTTAAAACCGAAGATTTTAGTGTTGTGTTGCTACACAAGGGTGAGCAAGTGTACCCTAATGGAAAATAAAACACTAGTTACGTTCGGAGACAGCTGGCCGCAAGGTTCCGAGCTTTTGCCAAACGAGAAGACATTTGGTGAACTAGTTGCAAACCAACTTGGATGCAAGCAATTTAAAAACTATGCATATCCTGCCAGCAGTATAAACCATCTAGCAGTACAACTAAAACGTTTCCTTCATATGTTATCTCATTCTCATATAGCAGATCCTAGCGATTGTATTGCAATATTTTTCCTTACGGACCCTAGTCGAAACATGGTTGGCGATAAAAATGAACTATGGATGTTCCAAACTCCAAATGGTGGATTTAGCGGGCCAACACAAGACAAGTCTCTTACAAACATAATCAATACAAACTATTGGAAATATTTTTACAGTGACAAACTTCTTGATGTTACAAATAACACAACTATTATTACACTACAAACAATGTGTGCTATTCATAAAATAAATGATTACTATGTTACAGGATGGAAATCAGTAGATTTTTGGAAAGAAGTTGATCAAACAAAAATATATAGTAAAACATGCAAAGATATTGTACAGGATAATAAAGCCAATGGCGGACATCCTAATCAACGCGGACATGAATTAATTGCTGACGAACTAATTGATTGGATACGCAGTGAGGGATAGAAAAGAAAAACTTACTAAAACTTTTATAGCACTACATTTTGACGGCTCCACTGAACGTGCTAATTTAGACTTCAAAACTGCATTTCATTCTTGGTGGTACAACACACGTGAAAATGGCGGCATGCGATTAACAAGCACAGGATTCAAGATATTAAAAGATCTCAAGTTTGAATATTGGGATTTTGTTTTACCAGAAAACTTTGCCCGTAAAAACAAACGAATTTTATTAGGCTTAGATCGTAAGTTACACTTTCCATACTACTACGGCAGAAAACGTTTGAGCTTTTTTGGTTCACAAGAAGCAATGATGGCCAATCTCACTGGTGATCTAGAACAATGGTTAAACAATAATTTTGGATGATCACCCAGAAGATATAGTGTGGCGTACTGTTGACCCAGATGATATTTGGGTAATGGATAAACTAATCCTTTCAAGAAAATTAGGTTACAACTGCGGACCAGTGGGGCAAGATGTTACTGTACCTGGTGTGTACATAGTACGTCCTTGTATTAACATCTTAGGATTAGGACTAGGTGCAAGTAAAGTATGGTTGGATAAAGGCACTACACATTTGCCCGTTGGATACTTTTGGTGCGAGTGGTTTGCAGGCATACACCTAAGTGTAGACTATCAATGGGGATCACAAAGTTTGTGTGTAGAAGGAATAAAACCTCCTGATACTCTAACACATTGGAAAGAATGGATACGTAGAGAGAATCAAATAGCATTACCTCTAATGCTACGCAATATTGGTACCAAGTATGAATGGTTAAACTGTGAATACATTAATGGTAAACTTATAGAAGTACATTTGAGAAACAACGAAGACTTTGCTAACAATATAAGTCATTTCATTCCTGTATGGGAAGGTGAGTCCACAGTACCGCCTCCAGGTTATACATATAGACAGTATCCTGATGTGCATGGTAGAATTGGTGCATTTATAAAATAATTGACGTAATGCTTTTTTAATGTTATAATAAATTAAAAAGGAACGTAGTATGCATTTACAAACCAAAGATGTGTCGCTTTACACAAAAGTAAGTAGTAAACTTAAAAACGGCAGGTATTATAGAAACTTTGAAGAAGAACGTGCAGGATTGCAACTTCAACAGTTTACCGTACAAAAAACTGCACAAGAACACAGTGTACAAAATCAAAAAGAAATACTATGGCGTGCAGAAGCACTTTTTATACCTACAGTATTAATAACACCAAGAACTATACAGTTTTTAGGCAATAACAATGTGATAGCAGATGAAATAATGACAGACGCACAGATAAAAGCATTTGATACCAGCGAAAATCATTGGAGTAGAACCACTTGGAGAAGTGAAGTAAGTGACGAAGGAACTGAATGTCTTGAACTTAATTTAAACTATGAAAATTATTCTGTGCTAACAAGTGAACAAGGATTTTTTCACTATGTAGATGGCAAGTTTACTAGAATTAAAAACAGACATACACAGATTGAAATGCTATGGAACTATGGCTTTGCAAGTAAAAGAGGTAGGCCGTTAACAGTGGGAAGAGCTACACACAGTGGTACTAAAACAGAAATAAATGGATTGGTTAACTGGTTAGGAACACTTCGGAGATTAAACAAAGGCAGTGAAATTCAATTCAAAACACAACAAATTTATAATACATTGAATAGACATTACGCCTGGCCAGAGCATTGGTAAAGGTTGACAAATAGAGTTTATTATCGTATACTATAAGTATAGTAACAGTTAGAAACAAAGGAAAGATCTATGGCAATAATTATACTAGCACTATTGTTCTCTATAGGAAACAATGAATTTTTTGATACAGTACAAGCACAAAAAGCACAAGGCTATAAATGGTCTGAGCTACAGGACTGTAGAGTTGTAACCGAAGGTTTGCCTGCTATTACAATTGATAGTGTTAAAGGCAAAAGGGTTTGTTATAAGTTGATAAAATAATGACTGAATGGTTTGTTGTAGCATTTTTGACATTTGCACATACTGATCGAGTAGAAATAAAACTCATGCAGGAAAGTTTTAGCAGCCGGCCTGCATGTGTTGCTTATGTGCGGAACAATCCAGACATTGTTAACGACATGTTTATACTTGAACCCAATAATAATGGCATGCGGTTTGAGTGCTTAGATGCTGACACAGTAAAGCGGTACAGTATAAAAAGAAAAGCCATATAAATTTAACCCCCATCAAATTCAACTATAAATATTCACATCGACAGCGCCAGCAATGACGCGAGCATAAAACGGACGCCTGAGCAATATGCTCTTTACTTAACACGAACGCCCAGCTCTATTCTTCTAGTCGAAATCATATAAAAGGTAAAAGTAAGTATTGAAATTAAACCTATTTTGTGTTAATATGTAGGTGTAATTTTTAATAGGAATTTGTAATGATTGAAGATGGCGTTGTTCATATTGTAGGTGGATTTGAATGGATAGACTTTATCCATGTGATGGGAGGTATTCTTGCAGGATTTTTAGCAGGTTTGATTCCCGGCATTGGCAATACTATAATGTTGTTTATGCTTTATCCTTTCCTTATGGAATCAACTCTTTTTCAAATGTTAGTTTTCTATCTTGGACTTGCATCAGTATCTCAGTTTAGTGGCAGTGTAATTGCAACTGTATTTGGTATCCCAGGTGAGTCAAGTAGTTTGCCAGCAGTACGTGAAGGTAAACGACTATTTGAAAGAGGGCAAGGCAACTTTGCTATAAGTGGAGCTGCCATTGGATCAGTGTTTGGAAGTTTCATAAGTGTGTGTGTTATTTTTGCAGTGCTTCCGTTTGTAATACATGGACTTATGAACTTCTACAGTGCTGAAATACAGTTTGGAATACTTTGGATTGCAACCTGTAGTGTGGTATTCTTACTAGGCAAAAGTTGGAAAGAAAATGCAGTTGTATTTGCACTTGGAGCCGCACTAGGACTAGTAGGACAACATAATGTTCCATTCTTTATATTCGGAGAAGGCTATCTGCCTTATGATATGTTCCCAAGCCTATATGAAGGCTTACCTCTGTTTCCAGTTGTTGTAGCACTCTACGTATTTCCAACACTGTTAAACACAATTGAACAATTCAAAGACTTCAAGTATGAAAACGACCGAGACTACTTTGATGATAGCTCACCATTGTTGCACTTTAAACATTGGTGGCAAAACAAGTGGGCCAGTATACGTGGTAGTATATTTGGTGCTATTGTTGGCTTGGTGCCACATATTGGTACAGGTATAGCCAGTAACTTCAGTTATGCAGTTGAAAAGAAACGTGCCATTAAGAATGGTAGTTATCGCGAAGATGGACACATGAAGAGTCTAATCAGTGCTGAAACTGCCAACAACAGTTGTACACTAGTATTGTTGTTGCCATTAATGCTGATTGGTATTCCAATGTCGCCAAGTGAAACAATTCTTATATCCCTAATAGAAATGAACAGCTATGTGATCAATTGGAGAATCAGCATTGAACAAAACTTTTTTGAAAGACTAACCTATTGGTTTGTTTTTATCAACATGGTTGCAGTGGTACTGTGTTGGCCTGCAGTGAAATATGTCAATGTACTGAAAAAACTTAACATGGTTCATATGATCTATGCTACTGGTGTTATACTGGTTGGACTTGTGCTATACACAGGGTTTCAGCAATATGACATGTGGTATCATTTTACTGTTATGATTATACTTTTACCTTTAGGATATTTTTTACGTAGAACAGAAACATTAATACTTTTAATTGCATTTATATTGCAAGACAAATTGTTGATGAGTTCTAATGTTCTATATAATTTGCATTTTGGTTAATATTAACCAAATGGACGGTTGACAACAAACCTAAACTGTTGTATAACATTAACTTAACTTAGGTACATTACGGAGAATATATATGACCTTACTACAAAGACTAAGTGCAACAATTATAGCACTAACAATAACAGTTACAGGCTTGACTGGAACTGCAATGGCAGACAAGAAGATACTAGACGTTATTGTTGCATCTTCTAATACAGGTAACAACTGGAAACAGGGTGTTATGTTACAAAAGGCTCTTACTGAAAGAGGCTATGACAGTAAATTAGTACATACTGCTAACTGTCATAAAAACAAAAAATACATTGCGTCAACAGACCGTCCAGGATTTTACTTTAAATCTGGATCATCATGGATCAGTGATGTAGTTAGAAAGAAGTGCTTTATTGCACCAGAAGTTACTAAGGACGTAAGTTATGTAACTCCTTTCTTTTACAGATCAAATGCAATGTGTGTACGTAAGTCAGACAACATTGGTTCAAATTTAAAAGATATCATGGCATGGATCAAAGCAAAAGATCGTGTTACAATTGGTACTTTTAATAACTTACCAGATGATTTCTCAGACTTAGGTAAGCAGTTTGGAAACAAGTGGAAGAAAGTTGCATACAACGGTTCTTCAAATACACTTAAAGGTTTCTTAGCAGGCGATACAGACTTAATGTATTTAGGTTATACTGCAAGAGAAATTAACACGCCAGACCTACATTGTTTTGCTACAACAGGTGGTGTAAACGGTACTGCAAAATTTGCTGATTTGTTTCCAAATTGGGGCCTATCAAGTTTAGTTGAATTTCCAATCGTTTTTGGAATCAAACTAGATGATGCACAGAAAGCAGATACTAAAGCAGTAATGGCAGATATGATGTCAAATGATCCTGCACTAAAGAAGTACTACGGTACTGCATTTATTCCAACTGCTGCTGAGTTAGAAAAAAGAGGACTTGGACTTGCAGACTGGTGGCAAGATGCTGCCGATTGGATGCCAGGTGGTGTTAAAGCTGATACAGTAAACAACTGGAAAGCTGGTAAACTTCAATAGAGTTTACAACTAAACTTTATAGTGTGACGACTTATTTCGTCACACTATTTCTGCGTCTTAAGGACCAAACGTGTATAGAGATAAACTAGAAGAATTAGTTAGTACAGGCGATAGCCAAGCAAGGAAGATGAACTATCACTTTTATTGGCAAACACCTGATGGCAAAAGATTAGGCAATGTGTTCCTAGCAAAGTGGTACGAAAAAGAGTTTGATTGCTGGTTACCTTTTGTAACTGCACCAGCACATATGGACGAGTTCAGAGCTACACTTGCAGACAAAACTCTTGACATGGATTACAACTACAGTTTGGATTTTATAAAAAGGCTTAAAAAAGAATACCAACATGTTGCCTTACTATACAGTGGCGGATATGACAGTCAAAGAATTTTGTTAGATTTTATTGAGAACAATATTCGCATAGATGAGACTGTTATGCATTTTTTTACTGAAACTGATGACAACATGAATGAAGAGTATAGAGAAAATGCATTTCCTAGTCTTTACAAATATCGTGATTGGATAGATAAGCAAACTTTTTTATATCAACATGAAGACGAATTACTAAAACATTTCTCAGATGAATATGCAATATTCAAACGCCCACAATGTGGTACTATAATTGAGCCAATGAGCTCGTTACAAATTGAAAATTTTTACAATGGAGCAACGCCATATGATTATGGTGTGCCTGCAAATTTAGATAAAAAATTTGATATGGACCCATTGGGTTGCTTTATCATTGGCAAAGACAAACCGCAATTGGTCTATTACAAAAATCGTTGGTACGTAACATTTCTTGACAGTGCAATGAACGATAGAGGTGGCTTGTTGAATACAATTTACTTTTGGGCTCATCCAGGAAATGTAAAAACGTTAATTAAAGAAAGCAGACTGTATCGGTCTTATATACTGAATAACAAAAATTTTGACATTACAAATACCTTATCCTTTTTTAAATTTTATGATCAAGACGACCTAAACCATGTAATTTCTCGCCCTGAAATATTTAATGCGGATAAAAAATTAGGAAAAAATGCAAAGTACCCAATGGAAAAAGGCAATTTTTTAGTAGCTGATCGATGGGATATAGTTAGTAAATATGCACGTTGTATGGAAAAGTTTTTTGAAATATTTCCTGAATGTCGCACAGGCTTTGATCCTTTAGTAAGCCAAGGCAAGTTTGCTTGGTTTATAGATATAGATAACTTAGAAATATATAGCCAACAAGAACTTATTCCGAACGGTTTTGAAGACGTAAGCACTGCTAAACATCAAGGTTTAGACTATTCAGAAGTAGAATACAAAGGTTCTAAAACAAAAATAAATCGTGTTGGGGATAGACATATAAGAGAAATAAACAAATTAAGTGATAAAAAACTTGCAAACAAACTTATAAAAATATATAATACATAGGAGCTAAACATGGACAAAATAGGACACTTAGATATTGATTGGCAAGCATTCAATACTAGGATCGACAAAATAGATGGAGTGGTAAAAAAGCCAACAGAATACAACTGGCCTCTAAAACAAGAAACATACGACAACAACTACAAAGTAAATGAACATCATTATGATAAAGCAACTTGCATTTACACAGAATACGTAAGCGATGACTTTGTTGATATGTTTCCAAAAGATTTTTGGCCAACAGTCGGTATGGATGGTCGTGTTATAATTAAAGTACTTGAACACGAGCCAGGAGTTGTAACACAACCTCATTTGGATGGATATCATATTACAAAAGAAAAATTTGATCTTGCTGAGGATGGACCAGTAAAAAGATTGTGGATACCATGCACAGACTATAAGTTTGGACATATCCTTTGTGTTGGTGATGATTTTATTATGACAGATTATAAAGCAGGTGATGTGTTTGAGATACCAGGTGACATATTGCACAGTGCTGGTAACATCGGAGTTGAAACACGCAGAATAATCACAGTAACTGGCGAAGCACTAGACCGTAAAGGCTTTAGAGGAGTTGAAGTTTGCTAAAACAAGATCGATTAGATATTGATTGGCATGCATTTAACAAACAACTGGACAACAGAGATAATGTAGAAGTCAGCAGAGGTGCTTTGTTAGAAAATGTCTACGACAAAGAAGGTTATGAACAGATACCTGATGAGCTACAAGCGATTCTTAACCAACTTAATGCACAAAAAATTATGTATGAGTCAGACACATTTGTCCCACTACTGCCCAATGGCTTCTTAGAACGTAACCGCATAAGCACAACAAATGTTTTAATTAAAATACTTGAACATCCGCCAGGAACAAACACATGGCCTCACATGGACACATATAATAGTGCCAAACGGAAGTTTGGATTGGCTAAAGATGCTCGAATAAAACGCCTTTGGATTCCATGCATGGACTATGAGTTTGGTCATGTACTTTGTGTTGAGAGACAAGTTGTGATTGATTATAAAGCCGGAGACGTTTTTGAATTTCCGCAAAACATAATGCATAGTGCATTTAACATAGGAATAAAGACACGCAGAGTCATGACTGTTACTGGAGAAGAAGTTGCTGAAGCCGCATAGTAAACTAGATATCGATTGGAAATGGTTTAATGATAGATTGGACCGTGAAGATGGTTGTGTACGTAAGCCGGCTCCGCACATTACACTTAGACAGATGATGGCCGATGGTGAAAAATACTACAATACAGACAACTGTGCCCATCATTGTTATACCAGCGATACCTTTCATACATGGTTACCAGATGGCTTTCTAGCATCAGAAGGATACACCGGAAAAACACTGATTAGAGTAATTGAACTGCCACCTGCAAGTTTTACTGAACCGCATGTAGACGCCTATACACAGTCACGTAAAAAATATAGATGGGTAAACAGAGACATAAAAAGGCTTTGGATACCCTGTGGTAACTATAAAATGGGTCATGCACTTTTTATGGGTGATGATCAAGTTGTAACTAATTACAGTGCAGGCGATGTATTTGACATTACACCTTGGCAGAAAATACTACACAGTGGCGTGAATGCAGGTGTAGAGATAAGACGTACAATGACAATAACAGGAACAGTAGATGGCAGCTAAAAAAAACAAAGACTCCAAAGCATGGATGATACCCGAAGGCGAGAAACGTGAAAATGCAACCTATCATTATCTAGCACATAAAACTGTTAGTATGATACGTGAAGGTAAAAAGATACGTGTAAAGAAGTATCATCCTAAATTACAAAAGCATGTTTGGTTTATAGAGACCAAAATGCCAAGTCACAGTAAGTAGTGCAATTACAAATTCCAAGTGAAAGCATAAGAATACGAGAACAGTTGTTTCCGTATCTACTAGAACATTATGATTGTAAAATTATCAACTGTGCAGAAGATATTGAAATCAATAGAACACTTGTGTTCAGTGCTCCTTTTGACAACTACTTAAAACAAGCAATAAAAAAACACAACATAAACTTCTTTTATATTGACAATGGCTACATAGGCAATCACAACTACAAGAAGCCTTGGTACTATAGAATAAGTTACAACAGTTTACAAAACACACGTGTAGGTACCTTTGGTAGCAGTAGAATACACACACTTGAATTAGACGACCGATGGGCAGATTGGAACACACTCGGTGACTATGACTTGCTGGTTATGCCATTGCCTAATAAACTGTTCACTTGGTTTGGAAAAAACTACGACACGTGGCGTGAACAAGTATTAGCAAAATATCCACATGCACTAGTTAGAGATAAGCCAGGTGGTAGAGCAAGTAGACAACAACGTTATCGAGATATATTACCGTTAATACGTAACAGTCGTAAGGTAATTACACATCATAGTATGGCCGCAGTAGAAGCATTATGTTTAGGAAAACCTGTAGAAATACTAGGAGAAAGTGCAGTACAACATTGGCAAAAGCAAAGTAATTTTGATAGAACAGACATGCTTGAACACATAGCACACAGTCAGTTCAGCAGAGATGAATTTGCAGATGGTACTGCTTGGCAAGTAACAATGGAGTATCAATTATGATTTATGCAATGTGGTATGTACTAGGAATCTTAACTGTGTTAGTTCTTCCATGGGCGGCACGTAACAGTGAAATGCTACAATTTTTAAGCACCTGTGTAGGTTGATATGTGTGGTATCCTATTAGTTAAAAGCAATCAAGAACTACCAGTAGAACAGCATCTTCGAGCATTAAGCACTCTTAAAAGTAGAGGTCCTGATAGAACACGTTATCAGTATGAAAACGGTATCTTTATTGCACAAGTAGTATTACATATTACAGGTACAGATGATTACTACAAACAAACACACACAAACTTCTTAGCATACAACGGCGAGATATACAACTACAAAGAACTAGGCAACTATTCAAACGATATAGAATTTGTAGATAAATGTGTAAATCGCAATGCACGTGGCTTAGCACGTGGATGGGGTCCTTGGGCATGGGCATGGACTGACGGTGTAACTGTGCGTTATGCCGCTGACCCACAAGGTGAGAAAACACTGTTCCAATATAAAGATGACGATATTCTTATTGTGTGTTCAGAAGTAGCACCTATACTAGAATATATTACACCAGCAAAGGTCAAGGGCAGTTATGCCACACGCCATTGGACCATGCTAGAACAAACACCATATGTGGGTATAACAAGAGTGATACCAGGGTGGGAATATACAAACGGTACAGTAAGTCAACCCATTGACATGCTTTGGAATTGGATCAAACCAGTTGAATGTACCTATCAAGAAGCACAAGAACAGTTTGCCAGCATATGGAAGCAAACACTTAAAACAATGACACCCAAATGTGACTATGCACTTACATACAGTTGTGGACTTGATTCAAGCATAATACTGAGCCACTTGGATGCACCAGAATTATATGCAACCAACATGCAGGGCAAAGATCCTATTGTTGATCACATACGTGATTTTTTATCTGATGAACAAATGCAACGTCTTCACCATTTGTCAATTGATGCAGAGCAGTGGGCTGAACTGTTTACACAAGTGATTGAACGTACACGAATGCCTGTGCAAAGTTGGAGTTTTGTTGGACAATGGGCAATAGCAAGTGCATGTGATCAACGTGTACTGTTTACAGGTGCGGGTGCTGATGAACTGTTTGGTGGATATGATATATATCAAAAACTAAACTACAATAACAACAGCCCTTACAGTGTGGACTCACCGTTGTGGAGATGGTGTATGGACAGTTACGATCAGCATGCTGGACAAGCAACTTTACTTGCTGACTACTGGCATCAAATAAGTGGGTGTGACATAAGAGGTGTTGATGCGATAGCAGGTGCTCATGGTATCGAAGCACGCAATCCATTTCTTGCAAAGCCTGTGATGCAGTTTGCACTTAACTTACCATTTGAATACAAAGTAGGATCAGTGCCAAAGCCTCTAATAAGAGATTTATTTTTAGAACAATGGACTGTAAAGCATATATGGCCAAAGCAAGGTTTCAGCGGACATTGCAACGATAGTCTGCCCTATTTAGATGTAACAGTTAGTGACACAGATAGAAATACACAATGGCGTGATGCAGTTATTGAAAGTTTTTTCACTCCCAAAGATTCCCGTTATGAGGCTCCCAAAAAGGTGTCCAGTCTACGGCATTATTAAACCAATCAACATTGAACACAATGTCAGGATATTTTTTGAGATAATTGTGTAGTGTTTTTCTTGCTGTTTGTTGGCCAGGTGTCACGTTAGCAGTCTTCTGGTTGTTATACTCGTACCATTCTATACCATAAGGGGCATCCTTATCGGTATATTTAAAAAGAAATTCCTGTCCAACATCTGCTCTACAAATTTCTGCAAACTGTTCAAAGTTTTCTATCTGTGGTAAGTTCTTAAAATTATCTGCATACTTTGTATGTGTGGTAATAAAAGTTTCTACAGTGGTTATTTCAGGTATACACTCCGCTGCCCTTAAACGGCTTTCACCATTGTTTATTCCAAATTTTTCATTGCCAGTGTAGTTCAACAACATTGGTTTGACTATGCCTTGTTCACGTATATCTTTTACCCACAGGTTAAGTTTCACAACATTTGCAATGTCGTACCAGTTCTTCGGTTCATTGATAAATTCTTCAAGTGTATCTTCTTTTAATCGTACGTTAATCCAAAGACATATATCTGCTAGGCTATGCCCTGGTTGTATTCTAGCCTTGTGTACTCCTGGATCGTAAAATAAACAATGTTCACCATTGTGCAAACTTGCAACGATAGGGTCAGTATCCTTAGGATAAGGAAGCACAGTATTGGTGAATGTTTTTATAGGGTTGTTCCAGTATTCCATATAATTAATTAGCAATGATAACACATACCGATGGAATTTGGATCTCCGATAAGAAGGAGAGAGAAACTGTTAAACAGTTAACAGATTATATCAGTGCCTGTGGTTATACTCCAGTTGCCCCAAACAACAATAACTTTGGTTATCCAACACAGTTCTCAAAAGGCAAAACAACATTAGCCAGTCGATTGGTGGATCTAGTAGAGGATGCAGATATCGTTATTACGGATAATCATCCGCTTGTCCCATATAAAGGTCGTTTACAGAGTGTGTTGCCAGAGTTTTGGCATCAATGGCGATTTGATCCTGTGTATATTGAGCGTCCTTCTAGTATTGGTTACAATTGTTTTATGGCACGAGAACGTGGCGATAGAGACAGGGTATTTAATATACTCAAGCAACGAAATATTATAGATAAAGGACTTGTAAGTTATCTTGCACAAGGATACGATAAAGTAAACTCACATGGTACATTAGAACAGTGTATCATTGATACAAATGTTAGTCTGATATTAGAAACTTACATACGTGATGATGTTATTGTATTCAGTGAAAAGATATTTCGTGCATTACAAATGCCACGTCCATGGTTGTTGTATTGCAGTCCACACAGCATAGAATTACTGCGAACTCATGGTTTTGATGTCCTAGAGGATATAGTAGACAATGAATATGACACTGTTAGCAATCATTGGAATAGACTTGATAAGATAATTGACCAACTCGAAACGTTTGTTACCCGGCAATACACACGCAGAGATTACGAGCGATTTCAGCAGGCTGCAACTACCAATAAACAGTTGCTGGATAAGTTTGCACGTGAATGGCCTTTAGTTCTAGATGAATTAATGCTGGACATTAAACATCCAGAACTTGATTGGACTGTAACTTGACTGATGCACTGATACTTGGTTGTTCGCATGCGGCTGGCGCTCTAATGCATGAAGATCCTGAATATGGAGCACAGAACAGTTATCCTGTGCTTCTTGCAAACATGCTTGGATATACTGCACATAACCATGCTATCTCAGGTGGATCAAATGATGCAATGTTTAGAATATTTACAGAACAAGAACAACACTATGATTTAATCATTGCCTGCTGGACCGGCATGGACAGAGGAGAATATTTTCACCCAACACATGAACAATGGGTACCAATCAACTATGGTGCAGGCGACAGTTATGTTCGCAAGCCTAGCAAACATCTCTTGCAGGGCATACCAGTTGGTGTTGAAATTGATGATAAACAAATGTATGAACACTACGGCAAACGGTGGCTTGCAATTGAAGGCAACCAACAACGTGGATTCAATAACAAACTTAAAAATATTCTAGCATTAAATGTGTATGCACAGAGCAAAGGTAGCCGTGTTATTAATATTGATAGCTTCGACGGCATACATGAAAAACGCATTAGACCTTTTGCATATCCAACTACAGTATATCGCCCATTGAATGGTCCAATAAATGAATTTATAGGTTATTGCACTAGAAAGGGTTATCCTACTGAGCCACGTGGGCATTTTTTTCGACCAGCACATTTAGCATATGCTCAACATCTTAAACACAAACTTGTAAATACCAGGAGTCCACTCAATGATTGAAATACACGGACCTACATATAGATACAATGGTGAAAAACTAACCAAGCCTGAAATAATGTTTGTCAACGATCACCATTATGATGAAGAAGCACATTGCTTTCATATTGAAAAACTTTTAGAAAATAGTGTGTGCGATCCAAAATTGCATACTCTGGTTTTTGATCACGTGCTACACGATGATGCACTTAACAAATACAACTGTATATGTTTACCAATGTTTCTAGCAGTCGAAGCAGAAGAATTTAGAAAACAAGAAATTACACTTGATTGGAACAAAAAGACACATTTGTTTAATTTTTCAATTAACAAGCCCCGTATACATCGACAATTACTTTTGAAAGAAATTAAACGGTTAGAATTAAAAAACTATACATATAGTTTGCCATGGAAAACAAATAATATCAATGACATTCCAGTTACAGACTATAAATTTGGTCCCGAGGTATGTCTGGAACAAGGTATTAGAAACGGAAATTTTAAAAATGGCGAAACATACAAGCATCTGTTGAAAGAATCAGTATATGAGCCAAGTTGTATTAGTATAATTACAGAACCTCTATACTATGAACGTGAGGCTTTTGCCACAGAAAAAAGTTACATGGCTATGTTTGGTGGCACATTTCCAATTTGGTTTGGAGGATGGAAAATACCTCAATCTATGCGGGATCTCGGATTTGATGTGTTTGATGATATCATTGACCATAGTTACGAAACATTGTCAGATCCATACGAACGTTGCGTAAATTCACTTTTATATAATCAACATCTATTTAAAGATATAGAAAACTTAAAAAACTTGCTATTGAAAAATACAAGTAGATTGTTGCACAATGTAGAACTGATAAAAGACAATGTGTTTTTAAAAGAATGTTTACGGCAAGCAGATTTACATCAAGGACCAGTCAGAACAGAGTTATTAAAATTTATTCCAAGTTTCCGTAACGGCACATTTACAGTATTCATGGAAGACTTTAATAATCATAAAGTATTAGGATCAGAAGCATTTGACACTAGATATGACAAAAGCATGTTGAAGCAATGAGTGTATATTACCACTGGGACAAACTAGAAGAATGTGTAGTAGGCAAAGGCTATCCGCCTGAATACTATTCATGGATACAAGATGTTCCTACACGTAGGTTGTTTGAACAACTGGCAATAGAAACAGAAGAAGATTTACAAAAACTCTGTAGACTTTTAGCACAGTTTGGAGTTGATGTTGTACGTCCAACCATACCAGACTATGAGCAGTGCATGGTGAACGGTATATTGGTACCACCGCCGGTGCAACCACGTGATCATTTTATACAGATTAGAGATAAACTTTGGGTATGCACTACACCAAATGCAAACTTTGCACGCAATGCATTTGCTAATCAAGATATTCTTACATGGTCACAGTTTCAAGCACGTGATCAAGCAAAGCATGATATAAAACTAAAGTTCTATCAAGACATATTTCGTGGACGTGATATTCAAGAAACAGATCTTAGTTATATTAGCGGATGTTTTGTAAGCAGGTTAGGAGACAACTTATACTTTGCAACACAGACCATCTATGATAACTGGAATCAAATACAACGTGAAGTAGATACATTATTTACGGATACCCACAATACTATTGTTGATGCCCAAGGACACGGAGATGCAGTGTATTGTCCAGTAACTGAAGGCTTAATAATCAGTATAGCCAATGAAGATTATAAAGATACTTTTCCTGATTGGGAAGTAGTGCATTTAGCAGAAAGCGATTATGCAAAACATAATAAGTTCCAAAGCAGTATGAAACTTAATGCAGGTAAATGGTATATACCAGGCTTTGATAAAAATCCAAAGATACTTGAAACTGTTGATCAGTACTTTAATGAATGGGTTGGCGAAGCTCATGAGACAGTGTTCGGTGTAAATATTTTAGTTATTAATCCAACTAATGTAGTAATTGCTGAATATAACAAACGTACAGTAGACGCACTTGAACGATATGGTATTACTGCACATATCTCTCCATTTAGACACAAATACTTTTGGGATGCCGGTATACACTGTCTTACTAACGATCTGAGGCGAACATGCGAATAATATTAGAAGATTACATATGGTGGTACAAAACACAAGCACCAAAATATGGATACATCAGCAGTATATACACTGCTTACTTTAATGCTCGCCATTTTAAAAGAGACGGAACCTACAGAAAGGCCACCTATGAAACCAAGTGACTACATAGCACTGCATCTATTGAACTGTGTGATATGTGCAATAACAATTGGCATATTATATAATGTATATTTTGGTTGACTTTTATTATAAAGATGCTATAATGTATTTTTATTTAGGAGAATACAATGGCACCAAATCCACATTATATTAATATGTTAATTAACGTTGGAATTTTTGCATTATTAGTTTACGTTGCAATAAACGTATAAAAGAATGGACTGTTAGCTCAGCTGGATAGAGCATCTGACTACGAATCAGAAGGTCGGGAGTTCGAATCTCTCACAGTTCACCAATTTATAGAGGACAAGTGTTACGGTAGCACGAGTGGCTCCAACCCACTAAGCCAGGGTTCGACTCCTTGGTCCTCTGCCAAACATGCCGGCATAGCTCAGTTGGTAGAGCAGTTGATTTGTAATCATCAGGTCGCGAGTTCGAATCTTGCTGCCGGCACCATTTAATCATTCCAATTGTATTCAAAATACAGGTTAACAATTTCTGTAAAGAAATACACAACGATTAATGCAAATGGCAATATGATTAAAAACAATACGAGCAACAAGCGACGCACTGGCTTTGAACGTTTCTCCCACCAATGGATTGCAATTTTTATTCCTGACTTAATTTTATTAACTACGTAATCACCAATTATGTAACGTATTAGTCTTACTACGATAAGAACTGGTGAAGCAATAACATCAATTAATAGTAACACAAGATCAACTGCTACATCAACACTATGATCAACTGTCCATTTCTCACGCCAATTTTGCCATTTTGTTTTAATTTTATCAAGCATGAAAATACTTATCAATAAATATTAGCATGTTAGAAGCAGTACAATTAGATTACGACTACGATATATTCACAAAGGCTGACTATAGTGTTCATAGTGGCAGTTGCATATCACATCAAGTGCATGAACTAAAAGACATACATGAAAAGTTTGGCGGCTTTCCGGACAGCTACGACATGGGCAATACATTAATTAGACAACTATGGTGGACCAGAGAACAGGTTGACTTTGACGAACTAGGTAGTAAACTTGGCATAGAAGTTGTAACCGTTAGTAGTATATTACAACCGCCTGGCAATGTTATTCCTGTACACAGAGATACATTCTTTCAAATTAAACGTGCCTACCCAGATGATACTAGACTTAAAGTAAGAGCAAACATGTACTTAGAAGACTGGCATGTAGGCGAGTACATACAGTATCAAAAAGACAATGAATGGCACAACAGTACCCATTGGAGTGCCGGCGATGGATGGATATGGGATAGCGATCACATGCATTTAAGTGCCAACGCAGGCATGCAAGACAAGTATACACTACAAGTGTCAGGCTTTTTAAAATAAAGGTTGACAAAGCACTAATTTAGCCATATACTGTATATAGAGTTTGAGGATAATTAAGTGTATAGAGTTACAGGCTATTGGCGTGATACAAAAATTGTGCAATATTTCTACAATAGATTTGATGCAATTGATTTCAAAGACATAGTTGATGCTAATTATCCTTTAAATGTAACATTTGAAAAAGGAGTTTATCCAGTGAGAGAATGGATAGTAAGCAGTTGGAATGTAATTATGGATGATCGAAGAAATCCACTAAGTGCTATTCCAGATACCAACGTTAGACATATGGTTATGCAAGTACTAGCATGGATGTGGTGTATTATTTTTAGCATGAGCTTGGGCAGTATTACAGTATTTGCCTATACCACTATTGCACATACTTTACTGATTGCAGGAATTGTTGCAACAGTTGCTATATTTGAAACTGCTAAACGCAAGCCAGGTTTCTTTTTAGATACATTATATCACACACCAAGCAGAAGCAGAGGCTATATGTGGATAAATGGCAAAAAGGTTAAGTTAGATAAAAATGATCCAGGAGGGGAACATGAATAAGATAGTAATTGGTGCTATTGTAACGGCAATATTAATTGCTGTATTTTTTCAACAAGCACGTGCTGACTCAGTAAATGCATACGTACAAGATCATTATAAAAGTGTTGTACACCAAACACCACACAATCAACAGGTGTGCCAAGATGTAGTTGTGCCTAACAGAGTAGGACCAGATAACATGATCAGTGGTGCATTGTTAGGTGGTTTTATTGGACAGAATGTAACCAAAGATCTTCCAGACGGTGGTACTGCTGGTGCAATCATTGGTGGGTTGCTTGGACATATGAATCAAGGAAATGCAGGTAGCACTACACAAACACGTTGTAGTACACGAACAACCTATACAGAAACACAATCAAATGTATACTCACACAGTACAATTACATTTACTGATTCAACAGGCACTAGACGAACATTAAGATTTAAAAAATAATATGCAAATAAAGGTTGACAGACACAATATGTTGTGCTACTATTAAGTATAAAGTTAGAAAATGAAAGGACTTTAATATGGAAAAAGTAAAATATATTGTCAAAGGCTTAGGTGCAGTTCTTGCAGGTGTAGGCTTAATGTTAGCACTAGGATATGGTTTAGTTGCAATTGGTAAACTATTAGGCTTAGAAGCAGAACATGTTACAGGTGGTGTAGTTGTTCTTATAGCACTTGGCATGATGGTGTTTTGGTTATCAGAAGATTACGAGCTTAAAAAACTAAAAGACAAGTAAACTGAATTACAATGCAGAGTGTGTGAATGGTAATTAGTGAAAAATTTGCAACGATATTGCAAGGATTATTACAGCCTAACTGCAAAGAGCACGGGGGCCATAGCCTCTATTAGATATGCATGGTGGACCTGGTCGGCAGTGAAACTCAGCACTGCCCGTTTAGATCGTGAGAGGGTCCTTAAACGCGATGCAGTACTCTGCATTGTAACACGAGGAGACAAAATGTATTTAGAAAACAGAGATACAAAGTATAAAAAAGTCGGCAACAAACACTATGTCGAGTTTTACGAGGACAACAAAATGCTAGGTGTAATTGATTATACCAAACACAGTATGCATTATGTTGAAGATGCTGTGGATAACTTTCGCAGTGGATTAATGAAAATAGAAACAATAAAAGGATATGATATCAATGGCAAGAATCAGTAATACTAAAGGAATCAAGCAAGTAGGCGGAAGTCAATTTGAATTAATAATGGCCGCTTCAGGAAGAGCCAGAAGTTACAGTGCTGATAATCAGCCATTAACGCCTCATTTTAATAAAAGAGGAATGACTGCTCTTAGAGAAATAGAGCAAGGCTTGGTAGCATATGATGATATCAAAGAAATGATGATAAACAAAAATCAGACTGTTAGGCCTAAAGAAGAAGAGGCTGATCCTATATTGGATAACTAAAAATAAACGGAGGCGTTTATGAAAATAATTTTATTACTAGTGGCTCTACTTTGGAGCCACTCTTCATTTGCAGACAAAGGCATAACAATATGCAACGGACAGTTTGCTTTATGTGCAGCCAGTGCATGTGAACCCACTGGGGGAACTATAACCAATCAAAACGGTGATTCCTTTCCAGAAGTCAAGTGTACATGTCCTATATTATATGGTGATAACATTGCTGACCTCAGTGCTGGTAACATGACAAGTTGTGAGCCAACTGATGAGAATTCAGTGTGGAGCACCTTTTGGCCAAGATTTGATTATCCAAGACAACAGAACGATTTCTCACACAATGAAGCACAAATGAAAGGCAACATAGTGGAGTGTCCAGCAAGTTTAAAACAAGGGCATAAAGCAAGTAATTGTTTTAGTTGGAACTGCAAAATAGACAAAAACGGCGTAGCCATATGTTCATGTCCAATGGGACAAGAACCACCGGAGACTGCTTTTTTAATTGAAAGTACAGAAACAGGCACAGATCGTTGTTCACAACATCCTGTTAGTTTGCCACTTGTGAGTCAGATGTTTGAACGCAAAAAACAAAATTAATAAATATCTACATGAACAGACAAGAATTCAGAGAACTTATGGGGCAAATGTTATTTGCCTTTCTCTTTGTCATGTTGCAGTTGCTAGGAGTTTTGATTATTTTTAAGGATCAACTATGAAGTGGGAAGACTTTGAAGAAGGTATAATAGCACTGGACCCTGCAGATCGTCCTTGGGAATATGACGGAGACGGCTCACAAATATATCGATTAGAATGTGGCTTTACTGGCAAAACTCCGTGGGACGGCGGTTATGCACTATGGCTAAAGCAGTATGGGAGTGAATGGGATGACTGATAAAGAACAGGCACACTATATCCAAGTGCTAATTAAACATGACAAAGAAAGCACACCATGGAATGATAGAATGGCCTATTGGGAGAACTACAATGCCAAACGGCAGTAAATTTGCTAACGAATTGATGTTTGGAGTAAAAGGACAACTAGTACCAGACGAATATACTGAGTCAGATATCCGTCATATGGAAAACCAATATATCAAAAGACTTTGGGGCAATCACGAACGTCTTCCGCGTTGCGAAGCACGTTTTGAACAAGCATGGAGACAAGCAAATGGGCAAGAAGAAATCAAGAACTAGTCAAACATCAACTGGTACAGTCGGAAGATCAAATCAGTATGCTAGTAAACTTAAACGCCGTGAATACAACCAAAGTGTTGAACGAGCAAACAATCAATTGGCTGCATTCTACAGAGGTAGAAACGTAGTCTTAACCGTTGAAAATCCTAACAAGAACGAAACCAACAAACGTTTTATACGTGTAAATGCACGTGATGTTTGGACAGGTGGCGGTAAAGAAAAGAAACGTTAATCTTTTCTTAGAAAAAGGTTGACAATATACTATTCTGTGCTATGCTGTATATACAGTTAGAAAACGGAGATAGTATATGACAAATCCAATTAGTATAAATTCACTTAAAAAAATTATTGAAAAGTCGCCTGATAGAATTGCTCTATTATGCAGGACACTTCCTTATACCATTGAACAGGAACAAGCACGTGAAGAGCCTAACAAAAAGGTTATTGACGGTCTTATTCAAAAATTGTTAATGGTTAGATCATTAGCAAGGAAAAATAATATTCCAACACACGGATTAATAGGTTGACATATACTAAAAGTATGTTATTATAAAGACACAGTTAGAAAACAAACAAAAGGATATAGCCCATGTCAAGTTCAAGTCAAGTCGAATATAGAACAGTTACTACTGCTGGTGCAAAAAGTGCAATTAAAGTAGCATTCAAAAAACAAAGACCAATATTTTTATGGGGACCTCCAGGTGTTGGTAAGTCAGATATAGTTCAGCAGATCACAGATGATGCTGGTGGTTATATGTTTGATTTACGTTTAGGTCAAATGGATCCAACAGACCTTAGAGGTATGCCCTACTTTAACAAAGAAGATGGTGTAATGGATTGGGCTCCGCCTATTGATCTTCCATCTCCAGAGTTTGCTAAAGACTATCCAATGATCACAGTGTTCTTGGATGAGATGAATTCAGCTCCGGCAAGTGTGCAAGCGGCCGCTTATCAGTTGGTGCTAAACAGAAGATTAGGCAAGTATGTGTTACCGGACAATGTGGTTATTATTGCCGCAGGTAATAGAGAGTCAGATAAAGGTGTTACGTTCCGTATGCCTACTCCGCTTGCAAATAGATTTGTACATGTTGAAATACGTGCAGATTTTGAGGCTTGGTTAGATTGGGCAGTGGATAAAAACATTCATCCTGATGTGGTAGGTTACTTGAGTTTTGCCAAGCAGGACCTGTATGACTTTGATGCTAAGAGTGCTTCAAGAGCTTTTGCTACTCCGAGATCATGGAGTTTTGTAAGTGAGCTTATTGAAGAAGACATGAGTGATACTACTGCAACTGATCTTATTGCAGGTACTGT
>Ga0213869_10000673_pt1 | contig 26918 bp, 41 predicted proteins | sample PICome_10_FD_160083 | JGI IMG/M metagenome (GOLD analysis project Ga0213869, IMG submission 160083) | Coastal seawater microbial communities near Pivers Island, North Carolina, United States - PICO132 | ecosystem: Environmental > Aquatic > Marine > Coastal | place: USA: North Carolina...
CTAATATTCATGCTGGAGATGCTTCAGAAACATGGAATGGTGTAGATACTAGAAACTCAGTATGGTTTGGATTTGGACGTACGTTCAATACTTCTCTAAAAGTAAGATTCTAAAACTTATAAAATAAGGGGGATTAATTTCCCCCTTTTTTATTATCATATGAAAAATTTAATTACAATAGTAATACCATCTTATAACGAAGAAAATTATATCTATAATACTCTTTGGAGAATATCAAGACAAAAATTTGAAGGTATAATTAGAGTTATTGTTGCTGATAACAATTCAACAGATACAACACTTGAAAGAGTTTCAAAGGCATCTGAGGATTTTAAAAACTTACAAATAGAATTAGTAGAAGGTGGAACTACTCCAATGGCAAGAAACAATGGAGCAAAATTCGTAACAACACCTTATATTCTTTTTATAGATGCAGATTCTATTTTACAAGGAGAAAATGTATTTATAGAAACACAAAAATATCTAAACAAATATGAAATTATCTCATGTAAACAAAAATCAATTACAGAGAATGATAGAAAATCAGTTTGGACTTATAAAATATTAGATTGGATTAGAAAAATAATGCCAATCACATTTTGTACAGGTTGTTTCTTCTTAATTTCAAAAAATAAATTTGATGAATTAGGAGGATTTGATGAAACCTTACAAAACTCAGAAGATTTTTGGTTATCTAAACAGATACCAAAATCAAAATTTAAAATATTAAATGAATATATTGGACAAGATAATAGAAGGTTTCTTAAATTCGGTTATTGGAATTTTATTAAACTAAACTTGTTAAATTATTTAAATTACAAAAATATAAAATGGTTTAAGCAAGATGTTGGATATTGGAATTAAAATAAAAAATTGGTTACGAAAATATTTAGAAGATGCAAATCTAAATGCATTTGTTATAGGAGTTAGTGGTGGAATTGATTCAGCACTTACTTCTACTTTATGTGCAATGACGGGAAAACCTACAATACTGGTTTCAATGCCAATCTATCAAAGTTCAAGAGAATTAGAAAGAGCAGAAAATCACATGAAATGGTTAAGTGAAAAATATGAAAATGTTGAAAACTTAGAATTTGATTTATCCCAAACCTATCAAGTATTTAAATTGATGTGGTTAAATCAAGATGATAATTTAGCACTTGCAAACACTCGTTCAAGATTAAGAATGACAACCTTATATCATATAGCAACTATTAATAAAGGATTAGTTGTTGGTACAGGTAATAAAGTTGAAGATTTTGGAATAGGATTCTATACAAAATATGGAGATGGTGGTGTTGATATATCACCAATAGCAGATTTAATGAAATCAGAAGTAAGAGAACTTTCAAAATCATTAAACATAAATAAAGAAATTATAGATGCACCACCAACAGATGGTTTGTGGGATGATGGAAGAACAGATGAAAGTCAAATTGGTGCAACATATGATGAATTAGAGTGGGCTATGGAATATAAAGGAGGCCCTATAACAGAAAGAGAAAAAGAAGTATTAAATATTTACCAAAAGTTTCACAATCAGAACAAACACAAAATGGTAGAAATCCCTATATTTAAAAATGAGCAAACTAATTAATTTATTCGGTGGACCTGGTATTGGAAAATCTTCAATAGCAAATGGAATCACCTATAAACTAAAAAAACAACACATAAGTTGTAACAATCCCTATGAATTTCCAAAAAGATTAGCATGGGACCACAACATACCAGCAATATCAGACCAACTTTATGTATTAGGCAACCAACATAGAGGAATAGCAGAGTGTTATGGTAAAGTAGATTACATAGTAATAGATTCACCTATTTTATTTTCTACTATTTATCATAGATATTATACAAAAGGATATCCTGCTGAATTTTATGGAGAACCTTTCCATAATTTAGTTATTGATTTACATAAAAAATATGATAGTATTAATATTTTGTTAAAACGAGGTGAAACAGTACACAATGATGATGAGAGATTTCAGAAGTTAGAACAATCAATTGAAATTGATAATTTGTGTAAAAAAGTATTAGAAGAAAACAAAATTCCTTACCATGAAATAGAGGTAGGGCCAAAAACAGTAAAAAAAATTATGAAATTATTAGGAAAGTCCAAATAAATTTCGTATATTTGTATAAACAAAAATAAATTAAAATGGCAAACTTACAAGAAATAGCAAACAAGTTTAGAGTATCAGATAATTTTCTGAACTCAAAAGAAGATGGGTTACTAATCGTAGCATCATCATTAAATGATATCATAGGTGAATTAAACCGAAATGATAAACGAGGTATTGATGAAAATCAAAAACAATCACTAATTACTAAATTAGAAAAATTAGGAGAGTTTTGTAAAGAAGTAAAAAACTCTACATTTTAATAAATGGCATTTTTCGAGGATAATAACACAACCAAGAAGGTAAACAACTCTCTATGGGTAGAGAAGTATAGACCTTCTAAACTAACAGAATATGTTGGTAATGAACATTTAAAGGATAAGGTAAAGGATTATCTTGAAAGTGGAGAAATCCCTCATCTTTTATTCTTCGGTAAAGCTGGTACAGGTAAAACAACTCTAGCAAAGTTAATTGTAAATTCAATTGATTGTGACCATATCATTATAAATGCATCGGATGAAAACAATGTAGATACTGTTAGAAACAAAGTAAAAGGTTTTGCTTCAACTGTTGGTTTCAAAGATATGAAAATAATCATACTTGATGAGTTTGATTATATGACACCAAATGCACAAGCAATCCTAAGAAACTTAATGGAAACGTTCTCAAGACATTGTAGATTTATCCTAACTTGTAACTATGTTGAGAAAGTAATCTCTCCAATTAGAAGTAGAACACAAGAGTTTCAGATTGTACCACCAACTAAAAAAGATGTTGCAATCCAAATCTCACAGATTTTAGGTAAAGAAAGTGTTGTATTTCAACCAAAAGACCTTGTACCTATCATTGATAGTTCATATCCTGATATTAGAAAGATTATTAACACTTGTCAGTTAAATTCATCTAAAGGAAAATTAAAACTCGATACAACCTCTGTAATTGATTCTGATTTAAAATCAAAGGTAGTTGAGATTATTAAGGGAAATGATTCCAAACCCAACAAGTGGAAAAATATTAGACAAGCAGTTGCTGATTCTCGTACACAAGATTTCACAGAACTTTATACATTCTTATATGAAAAGGTAGATGAGTATGGTGGTTCAAATACATCTAATATAATCTTAATTTTATCAGAATCACAACACAAAGATGCATTGGTAGTTGATAAAGAAATTACCTTCATGAGTTGTATAATTCAAATAGTTGGTATATTGTGATAAACAAACTAAAAAAATTTTGGAATTATCTAACTTGGTTAGAAGAACAACGAATGAAAGCCGCAATCAAATGTGGTAGTGCAGGACCTTTACTATGATAAACTTAGAAACAGATTCACTTGATGTATTGGTAAGAACACAACCAAAGTTAATGGTTATGTTTGGAACTGATTGGTGTGGTAATTGTGATATTCTTAAACCAGAATTCAATAGAGTTTCTTTTTTAAAAGAAAATAGACAAATTCCATTTGTATTTGTTAATCCAGATAAGTTTCCTATGAGTAGGGAAATGGTTGATTTAACAAACATACCAATGGTGGTTGCTTTCAAAAAAGGAAAGGTACTTACAAATGAGTATGGGAATAAAAAAGAAATAGTTTCAAAAGTTTTATCTATTTTAGTAGGATAAATGAAATATTTTTCGTATATTTACATAGTAAATAGAATATATTATGTATCAACCTTATAAATATGACCCAAATAATCCTCTTAGTGAAGAGGAGTTAGATGACTTAGGTAAAGTTGATTTTGAAGGATTCTTAGAATACTTAGATTCAAAATCAGAATACCTTAAACAATTCACAAAACCTCTTAGTTCTTATCATACCAAAAGATATGCTTCATTAACATTGGCACAACAAGGTAAACAAATTACAGATGAAGAGTTGAAGAAAGCAGAAAAGATTGGTAAGGATAATGAAAAGAAAATTATTAATAAAATTAAAAACAAATAAACTATGGCAAAAATTATAGGAATGAATGATGGAGGTGGACTTCCTCCACAACAACCAAAGATAGATTTATCCAAGGCAATAGAATTGAAATGTCAAGAATGTGAAGGTACGGTATTCATACCAGGTACTAAGTTCTTAAAGATTTCTAAAATAGTAACAGGTACACCAAATGATGCAATCGTACCAGTAGAGTTATATCTATGTGGAGATTGTGGTGAGATAAATCAAGAGTTATTACCAAAGGAATTACAGAATAATGGCAAGTAAATCTTTATTTGACCACATAAAAGCAGTAACACAATTTCAAGACCCAAAGTATTGGGATAATCTTGAAGATGATGATAAGAAAACATGGAGTAACTATATGGTTCATCGTTTTCTTTCCATGAATCCTGATTGGATAGAAGTTCTTTCAGAGATACAACCATATACACAAGTGTTAGAACCCAAACAACTTTACCTGGCTTTAATAGGATTGATTCCAAAGGGTAGATATTTTTTAAAATACACAAAAGGAAAAAAATCTGATAAATATGAATCTTTTTTAGTTGATTTATTAAAACAAGATTTCAATTGTTCAATTAGAGAAGCAGAAGATTATTGTGAAATACTTTACTCAACAAAAGAAGGTAGGGAAAATATAAAGTACATTTGTGAAAAATATGGTATCGATAAAAAACAAATAACTAAGTTAAAATTAAAGGTTTAAATATTTGGCAGTCTCGATTTTTTTTCGTATATTTACATAGTAAATGAGTGATAATTAAAATATAAAAGTATGTTAATAGTATTAGAATCAGTAGGAAGTGTATTTGACACAAAAGAAGGAATAATTTACCCCCAAACAGAAGATGGTGGTTATGATAAAGAATTCTCTATATCCATAGATGATGAAGAGGTATCACTAGATTGGTGGTATTCTCTAAGTTTAGAAGACTTCAATATAGTGAAGTATGGAGTATCAACTGAATCACATAAATAAAAAGTATGGCAAGAGTAAGTTATTCTCAGTATGGTATGTATAGTTCATGCCAACAACAGTACAAATTAAACTATATAGATAAGTTAGGTATTAGTAACGCTAATATTCATCTTATTTTTGGTTCTGCAATGCACGAAGTGGTACAACATTTCTTAGATGTGATGTATAATGTTACTAAAAAACAGGCATTACAACTAAACCTAGAAGAGATGTTACATTCTAAACTAGTAGAACATTTCATGAAGTACAAAGATAAGATGGGTGAAGATGACCCATGTACCCAAGCAGAACTTGGTGAGTTCTTTGAAGATGGTAAGAAAATCTTAAAATACTTCACAAGTAAATTAGATAAGTTATATACTAAAAGTGGATTTGAACTCATAGCAATAGAACAAAGATTGAATGCTGAGATTAAACCTGGTGTTAACTTCATTGGTTTCATTGATGTACTTCTAAAAGATAAAGTTAAAGATGAATATATTATCATTGATTTAAAAACTGCTACAAGAGGTTGGAGTAAGTATCAAAAGAATGATAAGGTTAAAACATCACAGATGTTACTATATAAGAAGTTCTATTCTGAAAAGTATAACATACCCCTAAATAAGATTAAAGTAGAATATCAAATACTTAAACGAAAGATTGCAGAAGGATTGGATTTTCCTATCCCAAGGATATCTAAGTTTGTTCCTGCAAATGGTACTCCATCTATGAATATGGCATGGAAGAACTTTATGTTCTTTGTTGATTCTGTATTTGGAAAAGATGGTGAGATAATTCAAACAGAATTTCCTACTAATAAAGGTAAACCTTGTGATTGGTGTGAATTCAAAGAAAGAGGATTATGTTCAGCTTGGACTTAAAATAAACTAAATGTTACATCAAAAGGTTTTATTTACTAAAGAAGAGATTCACAAAATTCGTGGATATGTTACTAAACTAGAAGATAGAGTTATTGGTACATATCATCCTGATATGAATGATGGAAAACATGACCCTAAAGGAGGCCATAATTTAGCAGAACATCTACCTTGGAGCTCTTCAAATAAATATAATTGGATAAATGAAAGAATACTGAATTGGATTACTGAGTTAAATCTACCAATTGTAAATTTAGGATGGGAAATGATTGTTCAAAAATATCCAAAAGGATTTGAATTTAAACCACACATAGATGATGTTTCAGAAGGAAAGACTAAACTTGGTAGAAAACGATATTATACAATTTTAATTCAATTTGGTTCACTTGATGAATATGGTGGTGGTGAACTATGGGTTAGAGATGATGTGGATGTACTTATAAATCAAGATATTGGAAACGTTTCTATATTTGGAAATGCTCAAGTTCATTGGGTAACTCCAATAGAATCAGGTGAAAGATGGAGTTGTACTATATTTTTAGAAAAAGATGCTTTAAAAAAATACGATTTAATTTAATGTTTTATATATTTGTATATATTTATACATAACAATAACAATAAAAAGGAGAGTTATGGCAGAAACAAAATTAACAACAGTAAAAATCATAAAAGATATTTACTCATCATTCAAAAGAATTTCATTTGATTCAAACATCACATTACAAAAATTAGTAAATCGTTCAGTCGATAAGTATATTGAAGATGAATCGTTTAGAAGTGAAATAAATGGTTATCAGAACCTACATGAAAGTGGTTCTCAATTTTAAAAAAAGGAATAAAATTAATGAGTGCAAGTAAAGCAAGTGGACCTCAGTTAAATTCACTTAGAGACAATTTTAATGAATTGGTTTCTAAAAGAAGAATGGTGGGTAGTACAAAAAGAGTAATTTGGCAATCTAAGAGAAGATTCGGCAATATTTAAAAAATTATTAATTAAGGTTATATGAGTAAAAAGAAGAAAATTTTATTACTATCTGATGATTTACGAATGTCATCTGGTATTGCAACTGTATCTAAAGAATTGATTTTTGGTACTTTTGATAAATATGATTGGGTTCAATTAGGAGCAGCAGTTAAACATCCAGACCAAGGAAAAGAAATAGATTTAGGAGCTGATGCACGTAAGATTAGTGGTATCGAAGATGCTTCTCTTAAAATCATTCCATGGACTGGTTATGGAGATGCTAATATTCTTCGTGAATTAATCATGAGACATCAACCTGATGCAATTCTACACTTTACAGACCCAAGATATTGGAGATGGTTATATGAGATGGAGGCGGAACTAAGACAAAACATTCCAATTTTATTTTATCATATATGGGATGATTTACCAGACCCTCATTATAATAGAAACTACTATGAATCATGTGATTGGTTGGGATGTATCTCAAGACAAACCTATGGTATTGTAAGTAGAGTAGGTCAGATTGACTCAGAAACAATCAAACCCTTAGAAGATTGGCAAGTTGATTATGTACCACATGGTATTAATGAAACTACATTCAAACCAACTGAAGTACCAATAGATTTTAAAAAACAATTACTTGGTGATAAAGATTACAAGTTTGTTCTATTTTGGATGAATAGAAACATTAAAAGAAAACAACCATCTGATGTAATATGGGCATATAAAAACTTTGTAGATGGATTACCAGAGGAAGATAGAGATACAACTTGTTTGATAATGCATACAAATCCTGTTGACCAAAATGGAACAAATCTAATAGAAGTTTCTAATAGAATTGCACCTAATTGTGATGTAAAATTTTCAACAGATAGAGTTAATCAAGAACAATTAAATTGGATTTATAACCTATCAGATTGTACAATCAATATTGCAGGTAACGAAGGATTTGGATTGGTAACTGCAGAATCGGTAATGGCAGAAACTCCTATCATTGTAAATGTTACAGGTGGATTACAAGACCAATGTGGATTCAAAAAGAAATCAACTAAAAAATATATTACAGCTGATGATTATAAACAAATCGGTTCACTTCATGATTGGAGAGAATGGGAAGATAAAGTAACACATGGTGAATGGGTAAAACCAGTATGGCCAAGAGTTCAAACATTAGTTGGTTCGATTCCTACTCCATATATTATAGATGATAAGGTAGATATATATGATGTAACTGATGCAATTAGATATTGGTATGATAAAACACCTCAAGAAAGAAAAGAAGCTGGTAAGAAAGGTAGAAAAGAATTCTTAGGAGAAATGGGATTAAATGCTAAAAATATGTGTAAGACACTTGTTGATGGAATTGAAACCACATTCAAGAATTGGAAACCAAGAAAAAGATTCAACGTATATAAAATTAAATAAATGCCAAATCGGATTTTTATAATTGGAGATAGTTTTTGTGATGGAAAATTACATCCAAAACATAGGATGAAAGGTCCAGAGAATATGCATTGGGTAAACCATGTTGATTATCACTTTGAGAATACTGAAATTATATTAGATGCAATGGGTAGTAGAGATATTCAATCTATATTAGATTATTGGATTAAACTAATGCCAATATTAACTAAAGAAGATAGAGTTATTATATGTGTTCCTAATACAGTAAGAAAAAGAATACCAATAAAATTAGATAAAGATTGTAAAAAGCTAGAATGGTCCGGTGGAACAATAGAAAATTTATTTGTTACATTACAACATAATTATTCTCATTTAAATGTTTATGAACATACTGTATTAAAAGATATATTACCACATGATGAAATAAATCCTTTTATGAGAATTAATGAGATGGTTAATTCAGAAGAAACAAATGAAAAACATATCAAAGAATTAATTGAATCTCTTTACAAAATAGCTCCTTGTAAAACTTATATGTTTTCTTGGGTAGATTATAATACAGGAGTAAGACCACCTAATAAAAGAGAAAATACTAAACCATTTTGTGTTGATGATAGAGTTGATTTAACAGAAAAATTAGGAATGTGGGGAACAATGCATACTCTATGGCATGAAACAAATGGAAAAGAAGGATTGGAAGAGGACCATCATTGGGATTGGAAAACCATGGAATCATTTGGTAACTATGTAATTGATAAAATAAAATGAGTAAACCAATCTTTATAGTTAGATTACCAGGTTATTGGAATCCTAAACAATTTGATGTATCAAGAAAAGCAATCTATGATAGAAAAGAACTTTCATCTGATTATCATGTATTGGTATTACAAGATAATGAAATCGAAACTATAAGATTTGAGTGTTATAATTCACCACATGAACCAGAAAAGTTAGAAGAAGTAACAAAATTAACTCAAATATCAATCGAAAGATGTTTGAGAAACGAAGAAGAAAACCGATTAAGAGAATTAGAAAATGAATAAACCATTATTATTATTACAAGCACCAATAGCAACTAGAAGTGGTTATGGTGACCATTCAAGAGATATCTTGAAATCATTATTTGAATTAGATAAGTATGATGTTAAGATTGTACCAACTAGATGGGGGAATACTCCACAAGACCAAATCAATCCACAAACTGAGTTTGGTAAAAAGGTTCTATCGAGTATTGTAACTAACTTGGATAGAAAGCCAGATATTTTTATACAGATATCAGTTGCTAATGAATTTAAAAAAGTAGGGGAGTATAATATAGGTATTACTGCTGGTGTTGAAACAACAGTATCTCCTCAAGACTTTTTACAAGGTTCTAATCAAATGGATTTAATTATAACTCCATCACAATTTACAAAAGATACTCTGGTAAAGACAGTTTATACTCAGATTGATAAAAATACAAAACAAAAAACAGGAGAATTAAAGTTAGAAAAACCTTGTACTGTTTTATTTGAAGGAGTTGATATTACTATATTTAATGGTAAATCTAACTCATCTATATTAGATTCGGTTGATACTGATTTTAATTTCTTATTTGTGGGACATTGGTTAGCAGGAGATTTAGGACATGATAGAAAGGATGTAGGAATGATGATTAAAACATTCTGTACAGTTTTTAGAGATGTACCAAAGAAACAACAACCTGGTCTTATACTTAAAACATCTCATGCAGGATTTTCAGTAGGTGAACGAGAAAAAATTTCAGCTACATTAAATAATGTTACAAAAGAATATGGTGATAATTGTCCTCCTATTCATTTAGTATTTGGAGATTTATCTGAATCAGAACTAAATGATTTATATAATGATAAAAAGGTGAAAGCTATGTTAATGTTCACAAAAGGTGAAGGATATGGTAGACCACTTGCTGAATTTGCAACAACAGGTAAACCAATATTAGTTTCTAATTGGAGTGGATATAAAGATTTCTTACCAGAAGAAAATACAGTTTATTTAGAAGGAGAATTGAAAGATGTACATCAAACCGCACAAAATAAATTCTTACTAAAAGAATCAAAGTGGTTCTATGTTGATTACTCAAAAGCAGCTGGTAAGATTTTTGATGTACATAAAAACTATAACAAATACTTGAAACAATCAGAAGGATTAAAAACTAATATTAATAAGAATTTTACATTAGATAAAATGACAAGTAAGTTAGGTGGAATACTTGATAAGTATGTTAAAGTTAAATCAAAACCTAAACATATTCAAATGAAATTACCAACTATTAATAAATTATAATGGCAAATTTTACAAGACAATATACTAAATTTTTAAAACCAGAAAAAAGAGTACCAAGGTCTCAAATCAGACCGAGAAACATTTATCGTATTACTACATATAAAGGAGGAAATCCACCTACTAAACAGGCAGAAGAATCGAGATATGTTTTTGTAATTGGTATTGTTGGAGATAAGATACATTGTATAAAGTTAAATCCAATAAATCCACTACACTTTACACAATTGATTGGTAGATTGAGAGATAAAAGATTACCACTAAGTTCAGATTTACGATTAGAATTAATGTTGAAAAAATTTGATAGAACAGGTAATAATCTTTTTGATGCACATATAAAGAATAATTCAAATTTATATCGTAGGGATTTTAATAATTATAGAACTTATATCTTAAATAAAATTACAAATGTATATGAAATAAGATTTGAACAAGATATATTAGAAAACTTATTTGGAGAAAAAACAACTCCACCTGAAAAGAGAGAGATATTAAAAGAAGAACAATCAGAAATAGACTCACCAGATGATAATTAGTTACGCAATTACAGTTTGTAATGAGTTAGAAGAAATAACAAAACTTCTTAATTTCTTACAACTAAATATAAGACCAGATGATGAAATATTAATTCAATATGATGAATTATCTGTGACAGATGAAGTAAAAGAATATGTTACTTTAATGAATTCTATGCATGAAAATCATAAAGTAATTGGATTTCCTCTTAACAAAGATTTTGCAACATTTAAAAATAATTTAAAATCAAATTGTAGTGGAGATTATATTTTCCAAATTGATGCAGATGAGATTCCAAATGCTGCTTTAATAGAACACTTACCTACTTTAATAGAACAAAATCCTGTTGATGTTATATTCGTACCAAGAGTTAATATTGTTCAAGATATTACTCAAGAACACATTGATAAATGGAGATGGAATGTTAATGATAAAGGATGGGTTAATTGGCCAGATTATCAATTAAGAATATATAAAAAAACAGATGATATAGAATGGGGAAATAAAGTTCACGAAACCTTAACAGGATATGATACTTTTTCAAACTTCCCAGCTGAAGAAATATGGTCTTTGTATCATTATAAACAAATAGATAAACAAGAAAAACAAAACAAATTTTATGAAACAATTTAAACCATTAGGTGATAGAGTTTTGGTAAAACCAAACGAAATCAAGGAAGAAAAATCAAAATCAGGACTTATTTTATCCAACTCAACTACGAATAGTAAAAAAGTTTATGGTGAAGTTGTAGAAGTAGGAACAGGAATATTTTCTCAGAGTGGAGATAGAATCCCAATGACAGTAGATGTTGGTGATACTGTTATATACGAACAAGCTCAAGCAAATAATGTTATTGAAATTGATGAAATTAAATATATAATTTTTAATGAACATCAGTTAATAGGAATATCAAAATAATGAAAGCATTAGTAACTGGCGGAGCTGGATTCATAGGTTCTAATCTTGTAAAAAGATTAGTAAAAGAAGGTTGTGAAGTTGTATCCTTGGATAATTATTCTACTGGTACTAAAGATAATCATATAGAAGGTGTAACGTATGTAGAAGGTGATATCGAAACAATAGAATATATCAAAGGAGATTATGAAATATGTTTTCATTTAGCTGCACAATCAAGAGTACAACCATCATTTGATGACCCTACTGAAACACTTAGGGCAAATGTAGTTGGAACATCTGCGGTTATGGAATGGTCTAAAGTAAATGATTGTCAAGTTATTTATGCTGGTTCATCATCAAAACACAAAGACCCAACAGATTCACCATATGCTATGTACAAGTTTCTTGGTGAAGAAATTCTAAGATTATATAGAAATTCCTTTGATGGGCATAATCAAATATGTAGATTTTATAATGCATATGGACCAAATGAATCATTAGATATAAAAAATGGTAATGTAATTGGTATATGGAGAAAATTGATTGAAGAAGGTAAACCAATTACTATTGTAGGAGATGGACATCAGAGAAGAGATTTTATTCATGTTGATGATATTGTAGATGCATTGATTAAAGTTTGGAATCAAGATGTAGTTCATAATGATGGATGGGAACTTGGTGTGGGAAAAAGTTATTCTATAAATGAATTATTTCAATTCTTTCAAGAAAGATACCCTAAAATAAAATCAGTTAATATACCCGACCAAAAAGGTAATTATAGAGAAACTCGTAGTACTTGTCATGATGCACGAAAGATTTTGGGATGGGAGCCAAAAGATAGATTAGAAGAATACATAAGAAGTTTGTAATAAAATCAAAAACATAGTGAATAAACCATATTCAAAAAAAGATTTACTAGTAGGGTGTATCACTAAATACACCAAATCAGATATTGAACCTTGGGTAGAATCAATTCAAAGAAGTGGTTATACTGGTGGTAAGATGATGTTAGTATATGATGTATCCCAAGATGTAATTGATTATCTTAAAAGGAATCACTTCGATGTATATCAATCACAACTAAATCAACATATTATATTACAGAGATTTTTAGATTTAAATCACTTACTAAAGGATATTGATTGTGATAGAATTATTTGGACAGATGTTAAAGATGTTATATTTCAAACAAATCCATCTCATTGGTTAAATAAGAACAAAACCAAACCAATTATAGCTTGTTCAGAATGTATTACATTTAAAGATGATGAATGGGCAGTTACAAATGCAGGAACATCTTTCCCTATGGAATGGGAATGGTTACAAAACAAAACATCACATTGTGCAGGAACTATTGCTGGTGATAAAGAATATATTAGAGATTTGTTTATAAACATTTACCGATGGAGTTTAACAAGTTCTAATCCAGACCAATTATCAGACCAAGCAGCATATAATGTTTTAATCAATCAAACTCAATATAAAGATATTGTACAATTCACACCACAAGAAGATGGATTTGCAACACAACTTGGAACTGTTTTAATTAAGAAAGACCACTTCGGTGATAAATTATTAGAACCTACTCCAATCGTAGATGATTTAATCAGAAATCAAAAAGGAGAACCTTTTGTAATAGTTCATCAATATGATAGAAACCCACAACTAAAACAATCAATTCATAATATGTATAAAGATAAAATTTATTCAGAACCTTCAGATGATAATCCATTGGGTTTTACTTATGAAAATTGGTTATCAATAAGAAGTAAGGGAAAATATGATACTCAATATAATGATTTACTTAAAGATAAAAAAGTTATAATTGTAGGCCCATCACCTTCACTTGTAGGAAGTGGTAAGGGAAAAGAAATAGATGATTATGATATTGTAGTTAGGGTTAATAAAGGATTTCCAATTGAAGAGGGATTAGAATCCGACCTAGGTTCAAGAACTGATATTCATTATCATTGTTTACATACATCACCAGAATGTTGTGGTGATATTTTTTACAAAGAAATGAAGGATGATAATGTGTTTGTTTCTTGTCCATACCCAAAATATATTAACTCGTTTTATAGTGATGTAACTTCATTTGAAAATGAAAATAAAAAATGGAATTTATCATTTCATTGTGCTGATACTGATTATTATATTGGGGTTGCAAGAATGTTAGGTACACGACCTAATTCAGGTACAATGACAATAATGGATTTACTTTGTTATGATTTAAAAGAATTACATATTACAGGATTCACTTGGTTTAGAGATGGTTGGAGAAAATCTTACAAGAAACTAAGTGATGATAAATTTAAAAAAGTAAGTGATGAAGTTAAAAGTGAATTTAATGGTAACCATAAACAAAAACCACAAGAAGATTTAGTAAGAGAAATTTACTTAAATGATAGTAGAGTATCAATTGATAATATTATGAAAGAAATATTGGAAGTAGAGTGAAAAAAATAAAACTATATATTATAACATATAAGAGAAACGATATTCTTGCAGAAACTATTGATTACATTTTACAATCTGATTTTATGAATGTATGTAATGGTGAAATATTCGTTATCAGTAATCACACTTCAACAAAATTGAAAGAAGAACATAATGATAAAGTTACAATCATACGAAATGAGGGAAGACCAGATTGGTCAAATGGTAATTTAAGTGAAAGTTGGAATCAAGCAGTAGTACATGGATTTAAAGATTTATCAAAACCCAATTGTGATTATGTAGTAGGATTCCAAAATGATGCAATATGTGATAAAAATTGGTGTTCTAATTTATTAAAGTTACATGAAAGGTTTGATTATGTTCAAGGTAAATATGGTGATAATATTATCAGTTTTTCACCAGAACACATAAAAAAGGTTGGAATATATGATGAAAGATTCTGTGGAATTCAATATCATTTTGCCGATTACCTTATTCGTTCAATACAAAACAATAAAGAAAGAACCTATGTAGATGATATAATGCATAGAATAACTTATAATAACAATCCTAGCCTTACATTAGATATACCAGGAAATAGAAATATTACTGATGATTTAAAAAGAAGACCTGATGATGGAGAACAAAGTGGTATTTGGCAAGCTTCAAGAGTTGGTATTTATCCTAGACATGCTTGGAACTATTTTACATGGAAGTGGGGTGGTACTCATTCCAAAGGATTATCGAGAGAAACTTGGACACAGAATTGGACTGAAGATTTTAAACAAAATATTCCAACTGGCCAAAAGAAAGAATTTGTTAGATATCCATATTTTGAAAAAGATATTAATAAAAAAATATACGAAATAGGATGGTAAGTAAATTAATAAATGTGGGAGGTAGTTCTGGTGTTGGAAAAACTACACTTACTACTTTTTTATCTTTTCTGTTTGATGGTGTATATCATTTAAAAGGAGATGATTTACATAAATGGGAAAGAAATGATTCCAATTGGAAAAATATAACTCATTTAAATCCTGATGCTAATAATTTAGAATTAGGTAAACAACAAATATTTAATTTACTAGAAAACAAAACAGTATATAGAAATCACTATGACCATGATACTGGTAAGTTTATAAATAATGTAAAAATTAAACCTGATTATAATGTATTCATAAATGAAGGATTGCATTCTCTTTATGACTCTTATTTATGTGATAGAGCTGATTTAAACATTTACATCAAAACCGAAGAAAATTTAAAATATCAATGGAAGTTAAACAGAGATATTGAAAAAAGAGGATACACAAAAGAACAGGTATTATCTGCAATGGATATGAGAAAAGGAGATGAGATAAAATATATTCACCCTCAAGAAGAAAATGCAGATGTGATTGTAACCTTTACAGAAAAAAAAGATAAATCAGTAGATTTAGAATATGAATGTAAAAGTGAATATGGATGTGAAGTGATGGTAAACCTTAAAAAACTTTACAATCTTCATAGAAACTTTTTACTCTGTTGTAGAAAATCATCTTTTGAGTATGAACTTATACAAGGTGCTGGTGGAAATCTATCTTACAAATTTAAAGATAAAGTAATTATAACCTCATCAGGTAAAACAATGTCAGATGTACATATATTGGGAGGGTATTCTGTAACAGGTAATGATAAAGTTTATAATAAAGAAAGACCTTCGATGGAATTAAACTTTCATAAAAAGATAAACCAAAGAATTGTATATCATACTCATCCTATATATGTAAACACTATATTATGTTCAAAGGAATCTAAAGAAGTTATTAGTGAGATATGCGAGGATTATGATTTTGATTATGTAGATTATGTAACACCTGGAGATGAATTGGCAGAAGCAATGAATGTGAATGAAAAAATTATATTCTTACAAAATCATGGATTGATTTGTTGTGGTAATTCCTTTACAGAAGTATTTAATAATAGTTTAAAAATAAATCAACTATGTAAAGAGTGGTTGATACGAAATTCAAAAACATTTAAAACATTTAGAGATACGATTAATAAAACTGATAAAAATTGTATATTATATCCCGATGTAGCAATCTTACCAGATGATAATTCTCAAATAAATGATTATATGTTACATATACAAGAAGAAGTGGGTTTAACCGCTAATTGTTTAACATCAGATGAAATAAACAAATTAAAGAATATGGAATCTGAAAAATATAGAATTAAAATAAACAAATGAAAGTAATTATTCCGATGGCAGGGACGGGTAATAGATTTGTACAACAAGGATACGAAGACCCTAAACCACTAATAAAAGTAAATGGTAAAAGAATCATAGAATATATCTTAGATATGTTTGATGAAAATGATGAAATTCTTTTTATATGTAATGACCAACATATGGAAAATACCGATATGGAGAATATATTAAATGAACTATCTCCATCTTCAAAAGTAGTTTCATTACCAAATCATAAAAAGGGCCCTATATTTACTGTAATGCCTTTTTTAGATTTAGTAGATGACAATGAAGAAGTTATTGTGTGTTATTGTGATAACCCATTGATATGGGATAAATCTCATTTTGAAAAATATGTTAAGGATAATGACTTAGATGGTTGTATCCTTACTCATTCGGGATTACATCCACATACTTTAAACTCAACTAAGATGGCTTTCCTAAAAACAGATGGAATTTTAATGGAAGAGATTAAAGAAAAAGAATGTTATACTGATAATCCTATGGATGAGCATGCTTCAACTGGTGTTTACTATTTTAAAAATGGTGGAGTTATGAAAGAATGCTTCAAGGAAAGTATAGAAAGAGATATAAATTATAATGGTGAATACTATGTAACTCTTTCATATAATTTATTAGTTGAAAAGAAACTTAGAGTAGGTTATTATGATACAGAATTTGTAACAGTATTTGGAACACCAAATGAATTAGAAAGTTTTGAAGCATGGGTAACAATACTTAACTCTGGTCAAGTAAAATCTGAAGAAGATGCAGTAGAATGTTATAACTATTGGAAAAGATATCATGAAAGTACATAGAAAAAATAATCCAGGTAAACAAAAAGTATTCGTTGATATAGATGAAACTATTTGTTTTTATGAAAATGATAGAATATACGAACTAGCAATTCCTAGTAAAGAAAATATAGATAAGATAAATAAACTATATGATGAAGGTTGGGAAGTTACTTACTATACAGCAAGAGGTTCTCTATCGGGTGCTAATTATTTTGATTTAACAAAAGAACAATTAGATTCATGGGGATGTAATTATCATCACCTAAGTTGTGGTGAAAAACCTTTATTTGATTTATTAATAGATGATAGAGCAAAAAGAATAGAAGAATTATGAAACTAATATCTCACAGAGGAAATATAAATGGAGAAAACATAGAACTTGAAAATACTCCTGATTATATAGATAAAGCAATATCACTAGGATATGATGTTGAAATTGATATATGGAAGGATGAAGATGGTTTTTATTTAGGACATGATGAACCTACTTATCCAATTAATTTAGAGTGGTTAGTTGAAAGAAAAAATAAGTTATGGATTCATTGTAAAGATTTTGATTCTTTAACTGAACTAATACGAGTTGATTCAGACCCTCTGCAGTTAAAGATATTCTATCATCAAAGAGAGGAGTACACAATAATAAGTGATAATCACATTTGGGCACATAACATTGAAACGGCAGATAACAAATGTATCATTCCACTATTAAGTAGATATGATATTGAGAATTGGATACCAACCAATGTTTATGGAGTTTGTTCAGATTACATAGAATTTTTAAAGGTATGAATGTAATATTTGATTTAAAAGATATAGGAATTGGTAAAAGAATATTTTTAGTAGGTAACGGACCTTCTTTAAATGATATGAACCTAGATTTATTAGAAAATGAATACTCTATTGCAATGAATCGTATTGAGTTATTATATCCTAAAACTAAATGGAGACCTACTCATTATATATTTACTTCTTCTAATTGTCAAGATAATGTGTGGGGGCATAAATGGTCTAAAAGTATATTGAATGCATCAAATGAAGAAAAAACAACTCCTATAATTTGGAGAAAATTTAAAGATGCTATTGAAACAAACGGTGATGGGAAACTTCCTCAAAAAACTATATGGTTAGATTCTATAACAGAATATCCATGTGGAGATGATAGACAATTTTCAACCGATGCCGTTGATAGATTAGATAAAAGTGGAACTACTATGAATGTTGCATTACAATTGGCATATTATATGAACTTTGATGAAGTGTATGTAATAGGATGTGATTCTAATTGGATAACGGCAACTAATACAATAAATACATCAGAAGGTGATATTAATCACTTTCATCCTGATTATCATGCATCTATTGGAAATGGAGAAGTTGAGTTTAACAGAATGAATAATACACACAAAACTGCAGTAAAATACTTTACAGAAGCAGGTAAAAAAATATATAATGCAGGATATAATTCAGCAATAACAGCATATGAACGAAAAATATTTGATGATTTATTTGTATAATTCAAATAAATTTCGTATATTTGTATAACAAATACCTTAATATGAAACAAGATAGTAATGTAAAACGAGTATTAAAAGATGATGGAGTAACTAATTCCTTATTAGTTGCTGGTCATGAATTCGAAAATCCAAAAACAATAAACATTCCAACACTAGAAAAAGAATTAGGTTATAAAGATTCTTGGGCAGTTCGAGTAGTTTATAATGATAGATTTGGTGGAGTTATAATCAAACAGAATCCTGGTGAGGGAAATAGATTACATTATCATCCTGATGCTGATGAATGTTGGGTTGTTCTTGAAGGTGAATATGAATGGCAAATAGAAGAAGAAGTTAGTAGAGTTAAACAAGGTGATATCATTGTTGTAAAAGCTAACACATGGCATAAGATTACAGCAGTTGGTGATAAACCAGCAGCTAGATTGGCAATTACGAAACCAGATGTAGAACATATATATGAAGATTAACTTTAAAAATAAAATAGCAGTAGTTGTTGGTTCTTCTAAAGGAATAGGATTGGGAGTAGCAGATAAGTTTGAAGAACTTGGTGCAAAAGTAATCCGAGTTTCGAGAACAGAGGGAGTTGATATATCTGATAAAAATAGTATAGATTCCTTTTTTGAATCAATTACAGATATCGATTTTTTAATCAATGTTGCTGGTATTAATTTTTGTAAGAAAATAGAAGATATAGAAATGGATGAGTGGGATTCTGTAATTGATACAAACCTTCGTTCCTTTTATTATCTTATAAAAAAATCAATACCACTAATGAAAACTGGAAGTAGAATAGTAAACGTATCTTCAATTGCAGGTAGAAATAAAAGTATTGTAAGTGGTGTTCATTATACTTCAAGTAAAGCAGGTATTATTGGATTAACAAGACAACTTGCATATGAACTAGGACCAAGAGGTATTCATGTAAATTGTACTTGTCCATCTCAAACACTAACTCCTATGTTAGAAGAATCAATGACAAAAGAAGAACAAGATAAACTATGTGAGAATATTCCATTGAGAAGATTAGGTACAATAGATGACCAAGTTGGGCCAATTATATTCTTATGTTCAGAACTTTCAAACTATTTAAATGGTTCTGTAATTGATGTAAACGGAGGGCAGTTATGAAAAAAGGAAAAGTTACAGCAGTAGTTGCAGTTCGTAAAGGTTCTCAAAGAGTACCTAATAAAAATATTAAACCATTTGGTGATACTACCTTATTGGATTTAAAATTACAAACTTTATTAAAGGTTAGTAATATAGATGAAATCATAGTCAATAGTGATTGTGATGAAATGATTGAAATAGGAAAATCATATGGTGTAAAAACAAAGAAAAGAGAAGAGTACTTTGCAAGTAGTGAAGCTTCTAATTCTGAGTTTCATGGTCATATTGGTAAAACAACTGATACTGATTATATATTTCTGGCACCTGTATGTTCTCCTTTCATTAGTTCTGAAAAACATGAAGAGGCTATAACCCAATTTATGAATTCGGATTGTGATAGTTTAACTTCAACTTCTTTGGTAAAAGGACATTTGTGGTTAGATGGTAAACCTATTAACTATGATTTAAATAATGTACCAAATTCACAGGATTTACCTGATATTGAAATGATAAATTATGGTATAACAATTGTAGATAAAAATATAATGAAAAATAAATCACGAGTTATTGGTGATAAACCAAATTTCATTATACTTAATGAATACGAGGGAGTAGATATCAATACCCCTTTTGAATTCCAAACAGCAGAAATAATATATAAATTAAAACAAAATAAATAATTATGGCAGGATTAAATTTCGAAAATATTGGTGATAAGTTCTTAGAAGTCATCAATACAAAAGAGTGGAATGATATACAAGAAAAATTCAACGATTGTGTTGATATTTTTGTATTAGGACATGGTGGTAACTTAGGAGTTGCAGACCATGCAGCAACAGATATCTCAAGGTTATCAAATGGAACAAAGAATGCACAGGCACCTGGTAGTGCCATTGTAGCAACCTCTCTAATCAACGATTCTTCGTTTGATGATTGGATGGTTCATTGGGTAAGACAGAGAACAGTATCTCAAACACCAGAACAATTAAAGAAAACATTAATTCTTGGTATCTCATCAAGTGGTAAATCAATTGATATCATGAGAGCATTAGAAGATGGTGAATCAAGAGGAATGCAAATTGCAATGATTACATCAGCTCCAATACCAGAAAAGATTAACAACTTATCAGAAGTTGTATTAGGTGCTGAGTATTATCACACATCAGAAGTACTTACATTATTACTTACTTATCAACTTACACATGGTAGTGGTAAAGTTTGTCCTCCTATTTTCCAAAACAAACCAGAAGATTTAGAATTACTAAATAGACAAGGTGGTGCATCTGCAACAAGAGAACATTCTTATCCTGATGAATTAGTAAACATAGGTGTAGATTTCGATGGTGTTATTCATAAGAACTCAAAAGGATATCATGATGGAACTGTTTATGATGAACCAGTAGAAGGTGCAAGAGAAGCATTACAAAAACTATCTGAGAAATATGTTGTAATTGTATATTCTGCAAAAGCAAGAAAAGATAGAGGTTTAGTAAATGGACAAAGTGGTACACAATTGATTTGGGAATGGTTAAAGAAACATGATTTAAATCAGTATGTATCTAAAGTAACTTCTCAAAAACCAAGAGCAGTTGCATACATTGATGATAAAGGAATCAAGTTTGATAATTGGGATGATACATTATCTCAAATAGATTTATCATAGATTGAAAATAGTAATATCCATATTTTGTTTGCCTTACGAGATTGATGAATTAGAAAATACTCTAAATCAACTTCGTAGGGCATCTTACTATCTAAGTGGTAATAACGAGTGGGAACTTGATGTATCACTTGGATTATCCGATACATTAGTTAATTGGGATACCTCTCGTATTCCCAAAGAATACTTCGCAGATAGATTTGTTAATCTTGCCAAATCAATTGATTGGTGTAAAGGAAATTTTTATGTTTCATCTGATGATATAAATGGATGTGTATCTCAACGAAGATATTCATTAAACAAACATACAGATGCTGACTATTTTATTTGGTTAGATACAGATATTATATTCGATGAAAGAACTCTTTCATATTTAGAAACTTCAATGGATGTGGCAAAAAACATAACTCCATATTCTATTATTACACCAGAAATTGTTAGAGTTTGGGATAACACTTGGGATTGTATCGTAAATGAACAATTCCTAAACAAACCTTTAGATTACCAAAAAACAAATGACCCCTATAAAGATAGTGGTATTAAAGGTGAAATATCTATTGAATCAGTAAACAACGTAAATTCTCCACAATCAAGATTTAAATTTGCAGGTGGATGGATGACTTGTTTAAGTGCTGAACTTATTCGTAAAATTGGTGTACCTGAAGGATTAGGTCATTATGGTTATGAAGATACCTTTATAATGATAGTATCTGAATTGTTGACAAGACGTAACACAATTAATATTCAACAATTAAAAATAAAAAACCTCGTAGTTTGTGAAAACTACAAATATAGAGATAACTCCTTCTATAAATCATTTTTATCAGTAAATGATAAAAGACAAGAATATTTAGAAGTTTCTGAAAAATTTGCTGAAACTGAAATAAAGAACTTGCAAAAAATTTAGTATAAAATACTTACTTTTATCTCCTCACCCATATATTTATTTACAGAAAACATTCACATTCATCGAAAAAAATGATGTGTCTGTCGTTATATTCAATAAAAGTTCTACTCAAAGCCTAAAAAGGCTGTTCTACTGAAGTAGTTTTAAGCAATTAGTTTTATTTAATTAGTTATGGTAATCTATTAATATAGGAGATTACTTTGAAGTACGCTACATTAAATGTATTTAAAATATTCATTTTGTGTATCTTTGTTTTATTACCGACTGGTTCAAACGAGATTCACAACGATGATGACAACCTCATAAAGGTCGGTGAAGTAACCAACGAAATCCGTATGGGTAAGTTTGCAGGTAACCGAAACCTAACTGTTGGTGTACGAAATATCCTCGAAGAACTCCTCTTAGATTTAGACTATGATTTATCAGAACAAGCGAATCAACAAATCAATGTTCGTTTGGTCTTTTTTGATATAAAAAATATTGGAACATCGGTTGCGGTGTTTCACAAAGATGTGTCATTAACGCAGATTATCGCGATTGGTGAACTCGAAGTCAATGGTAAGGTTAAAAAGCGTACTACTCAAAAAGGAACGAGTAAAACAATTTCTACCTCTACTCTTGTGGTTGCAGAAGATGGAACGTTTAATCAACAAACAGCGAGCATAGCGTTGAAAAAACTATGTGAACAAATTATAAAGGATTTATTATGAAAAAAATTTTATTATTATTAGTTAGTGTATTTTTTACACTAAGTACATTCGGACAATCGGAAATTAATTATAGTCCAGTGTACACAGTAACAAAAGTAGGGGATACTTTAACTATGAAGTTCCAATACAACAAACAAGATGGAGCTGATTTAACATTAGCTCAATTTGATTTTGAGTATAACAATAAATTGTTAACTTATATCTCAAGTACCTCACAAGCACCAACAGGTGCATCATTTGCTAGAAATAATTGGACTGGGTATAAGTTTAATCCAAAATCAAATTCTGATGAAGATGATATGGATGTACAATACATTTGGTGGAAAGATGAAGCAGGAAATGCTTCCTACTCAACTTCTGCTGATTGGAGTATAGAACGGATTACAATCCAAACTCCTTCTGCATATGTAGATGGTAATGAGTTTATAAAGTACCAATGGAGAATAAAGGATAAGTTCAATAGTGGATATGATAACTACAATAATATCATTAAAGTGAATTGGGCAAACTACCAACAATCAAATGGAACACAAATACAAACTATTAAATCACCATCTACACAATCATTAAGTGGTATCGAAGGTGGTAATGCTGGTACATTTACTATTAACCTTAAAACTGCAAATTCAGTTAAAACAGATTATTCTTATACTATTAAGAATGGTGCAGGTGAATCAGTTGCAACAGGTGATTTTGATGAAAGTGGACAGGCATCTATAAGTGGTTTGGAAAATAATGTAACTTATACTGCAGAAGCGAACTTAAAAGAAGATGCAACTTACTTAGACCAAGTAGTTACTGTATCTGATTTGGCATTAGTATTTGCTGAAGCAATTGGAGCAGGTTCTGGTCCAAGTGGTGGTTCTTCTACATTTGATTATCACATTCAAGATTTAATGGGTGATGTTGTTGGTAGTGATAATGGAGTAGATTTCCAAGATTCATATGAGATACTTGCTTACCTACAAGGTGTAACTACTAATAACTCTAACTTAATAACTAAGGATGGACAAACAGAAGATTATAGTGGTATTGAATCTACATATGGTTCTTATGTTAATAATACATTAGGATTTGCTAAATCATTCACACCAATTGATTCAGACCAAAGTTCTAAAACTATTGATTTGGCACATGGTTTAAGAGGTGATGTAAACTTCTCTCACTCATGGGAGCCAACCGTATCAAGTGGTGAAAAAACATCATCAGCACAATCATCACAAGCAAGAATGGGTATGGCAGCTGGTTCTAAGTTCAGTAATCCTGAAGAAGCAAACATAGATTTAATCTCATTTATAAATGATGATGGGTTAGTAGTATTTGAAATACAGTCAGATGTTCAAGGTATGGTAGGTTCACAATTTAATATTGTGTATGACCCTAATGTAATCGAACTTGGAAATGTAATATTTGATACTGGTAATACAATGACAAACTTCTCAAACATAGTTGAGGATGGAATTGTTAGAATCGGTTCATTTGACCAGAACTTTGAATCAACAGTAAAACAAGGAACACCATATAAACTTATATTTACACCCTTAGAGAATATACAAAATACATCGGGTTTGATTTCTTTTAGAGTAAAAGAGGGTGTAAAAGAAGATGGAACACAAATTAATTTTATAATACAATAACAAAAAAGGAAACAAAAAAATGAAAAAAATATTAATATTACTTAGTTTATTCTTAATGGTAGGATGTTATCAAGATGATGAATTAGTAACAGTATATCCAAATCAAGAAGTACCAGAATCTTTACAAATTAAAGAATTGATTGGTATTAAATTAGAAAATACAATTGTAACTGATAGAGTTGCAATGAATGTAAAATTACCACTAAATGGTAAATACAGAATTAAAATAAGACATGGAATAAATAATGAGTTAATCTCACAAGAAATGATTGAAGCTGGTGAGGGTGATAACCTTCTTAAAGTATATGTTGCTTCTTTAGATAAAAGTGCATATATGATTCAGTTAACTGATGAGTATCATAACGTTTTAGGAAATCAATCTTTTGTAGTCAACTAAGGAGAAACTATGGGAAAAAAGAAAAAGAAAGAAGAAGGGTTCTTTTCACAGATAAAGAATCAAATAATAGCTGGAGTTGGTATAATACTAACTACATTAGGTGGTGTTTTTATAGATGAGGTAAAATCATTTGTAGGAATAGAAGATGAATCAGAACCACAAACTGAAGTTGTTCAAGAAAACAATCAATCAGTTAATGTAGAAGGACCAAATATTGTAATCAATATACCAGAACAAAAAACAGAAACTAAAACTATAATAAAAGAAGTTCCTGTTGAAAAGAAAAAAGAAAAAGAAGAAGAAATTGATTGGTAACTAAACGAAAGGAAAAACTATGAAAGGTTTTAATAAATGGTGGAAAGAAAATGGACAAGGTATAGGATTTATACTTGGTATTGTTTATCTTAACGCTTACTTCTTAATGTTAGGTGATAGAATGCAAGTCAATGATACAACAGCCAGTTTATTAGCAGGTGGTTGGTTAGTATCATTTTTTGGATTTGGTATTTGGTATTCATGGCAAATGAGAGTACATGGATGGAGATTGCCTAAACATATTAAGGATACACATTAATTTAATAAATTAGGAGAGATTACAGAAATTATGAACACAAAAGTTTTATTAGAGATTTTTACGGATGAAATGCATGAGAACAAAATCATGGATGTTATTTTGAAACTTTGGGTAGGTGGTTTATTGGCATTGTGGGCAATCGGAATGGTTGCTATCATTAGTCATATAATCACGAATCCATCGGCAATTGATAATGCTACATTTGGTGTATTTGATACACTTGGAAATTAAAATGAAAGATTTTATAGACGCCGTTGATAAATGTTGGTATGGGATACTATTCAGTTGTATCCTATTCGGTATTTTTTTGGTGGTAATACATTAATATGAAAAAATTAAAACAAATATTAATCAAAATAGATAATTGGCTAACTAAGATAGGTTACGATATGTATCCTAACTTAACTAGTCATATGAAGGATAAAAAATGAAAAACATACTTTTTTTATTAGTATGTGTATTTTTTACACAAAATACTATTGCACAAACTGTTGGTAAGATAAAGGCAGAAACATATCAAGCTGAATTCGAAAAAAAGAAATCTATTGATGATGTATCTGATTATTGGGGTGAAACGATTCCAATTGCACTAATCAATATCTCTGCATCTGATGTGGTTTATGAAATGTGGCCAGAATTAAAAGATGCTAGAGTTGGGTTAGGTGTTACTAATATGGTAATTGAATACTTAGATTGGACAAACAGATTTGAGTTTGTAGAAGAAAAATCAGAGATTAAAAATAGAATGAAATCACAATGGGTTGCATCGAGAAAAGGTGTTTCACAAAATGAAGTTTATGGAATGGGTAAAGTAATGTTGGCGAAGTATTTTGTTACAATAGAGATTTACGATTTCTCAGTTTCAGAAGATGAAGTTTTATCTTTAAAAGATGGTTCTAAACAAACACAAACAACTCGTTTGGGATTACAAGTTAGGTTTACTA
>Ga0213869_10000676_pt1 | contig 26892 bp, 28 predicted proteins | sample PICome_10_FD_160083 | JGI IMG/M metagenome (GOLD analysis project Ga0213869, IMG submission 160083) | Coastal seawater microbial communities near Pivers Island, North Carolina, United States - PICO132 | ecosystem: Environmental > Aquatic > Marine > Coastal | place: USA: North Carolina...
AGGTGCAGGCTCTTCAGGTGCAGGCTCTTCAGGTGCAGGCTCTTCAGGTGCAGGCTCTTCAGGATCAGGATCAGATATTAACAATCCTGGGTTTCCCCCGCCACCACAGCCTGAAAGAAGGCTCACTAGTACAAGCAGGAGTAATTTTTTTCTGAAAAGTATGAATTTATCAAAAGGCATATTGCTATCTCTGATTATTGTTATTGAGAACAGTTTGTGATGGAGCGAAGGAAATAATCGATTGTTTCTCTAGCCAGACTATCCCTAAAAATTTCGGTTGGACTTTAATATAAAGATCCCATTAAAGCTATATATTCAGCGTATTTATACTGTGAAAAATTTCAATTGAAGTTCGATTCAGTCGCGGTAGATCCGTCGAGATAATTAAAATGACTGCTCTGTTGAGCTACCATCGAGGATCATGGCGCAATGATCCAAAGAAAATCAGTGCCCGTAGTAACCAATGTAGTTGCATAAAAATACTCATTAAAATAAATACTACAGGGGTAATCAGATGAAAATTAAACTCGCATTTCTTTGGTTCTACGACGCCTACAATGCTGTTATGAACCACAATAAAAACCCTTTGAGACATATTCCCGATCCGCTCTCCAGAATGTGGATAATGACCGTACTCGCCTGGATGTGGTCGATTGTATTTGGTATGTATGTTGGCAGTGTTATCTACATGGGCATCAGTCTCGCAGCGCATTTCCTGCTTCTGGCAATGCTGACTTTTACCGCGGCAGTTTTTTACGATGCAGAACGTCGCCATGACAGTTGGTTGTTAAATCTAAGATTGGCGCAGCATAGAAGACATTAAGGGCGCACGCAGTTATAGCGTGTTTGAATGAGATTCTAAGGCTGTTGTTTCTATTCGGAAGGAACTGTGTTGGTAGCTACGGGTGGACTTGAACCACCGACCCCAGCATTATGAATGCTGTGCTCTAACCAGCTGAGCTACGTAGCCACAAAATTGATGCAGTCCCTGATATAAGGGCGCGCATTTTGGCCACAGACATAAGATTTGTCAATAGCCAGAGCGCAGGTTTAGACACAAACTGTTTTCTGTATGAGTTGCCGCTTAAAAATGACCTGGGTCACACTTTTAGTAAATCCTCAGCACGTTTTTCTGTACTGATAGCTAGGTCATTCATTAAACCCTCCAGCTTTGCATAATAGCCCCAGCCTCTGACCGGGGTTGCCAAAGCTGTGAGGCTGGCATTTATGGTTTTACGTTACACCAGGATGTCCAGAAGTCTCAGTGTTTCAACGTATTTGTTGGCCTTGTAACAGGCGACGGTTGCGGTAGTTTCGGTCAGGGGCGCTTTTATTTGCCTCCCGACCCTAAAGCCACCCGATAAACCCTGCCAGCTAAATCATCACTGATATAGAGATTGCCGCTGCGATCCTGGGTAATATCAACCGGCCTGCCAGAGACACCAGCCTCAGTTAAGAATCCACTCATAAAGTCACTGCTACTGATATTGCCATCCCTGTCCCAGTGCAGCGCTACTACTTTATAACCATCCAGCGAAGAGCGATTCCACGAGCCATGCAGGGCGACCAGTGCAGTTCTATTAAAATTAACTGGCAATAAAGCAGTGCTGCTCAAAAAGTGGATGCCAAGCGGCGCGTTGTGAGCCCTGAACTTAAATGTTGGCGGGATTGCACTACTCAGAAGGTCGGGGCGTTTATTGCCATAGTCAGGATCGGGAATATTGTCGCCATTGTAGTAGGGCCAGCCATAAAAGCCGCCTTGAATAACCTTGTTTAACTCATCTGGTGGGAAATCGTCGCCGAGCAGGTCCCGTGCATTAACGGTTGCAAATAACTCGCCCGACCAGGGTGCCCAATCGAACCCGATGCTGTTGCGCAAACCGCTGGCGTATATCTCCAGGCCACTGCCATCCAGTTCAGCGCGTAGTATTGCCGAATAGCGTGGATCCTCTGGTTCGCAGATATTGCAGGGAGAGCCGACGGTAATATAGAGCTTTCGATCCGGGGATATGCCGATGGTCTTGGTATTGTGGCTATGATAGGGGTGGCCGTAGGGCAGATCCCCGATCACTAATTGTGGCTGGCCGATTAGAGTGCCACTCTGATGGTTGAAGCGCACCCTGCTGACATTATCCCGCTCACTGAAGTACAGCCAGTCGCCATCAAATACCAGCCCCTGTGGCGTATTTAAGTCAGAGATAAGCACGGTGACTGTTTCAGCGCTGCCATTTGCATCCAAATCCCTTAGAAGTTTGATCGAACCTTCAATGGTAGAACTAACAATAATATCGTCAGTCTCAGTTGAAACAAGAAACCTTGGCGCTACAAGATCTTCTGCATAGAGACTGACGGAAAAGCCGGGGGGAAGTTGGAAGCTGGCATCAGAGATATCAGCCGGGGGCTCTGTGGTATTAAGGCCGGTGACAGAGCTGAGTATGACCCAGAAACCGCTCAACCCGCCTGGGCTTTTTATGGCAATAACGCCTATAAGTATGGCAATGATTAGTGAAAGAGTAAGTGCTAGCTTTTTAATCACTGGGAGTGACCTCTTGTTATTAAATCAGTAGTTCAAGGTTGCAGTCTAATCTTTTACTTTATTGAGTGCAGTGACCATAGAGCCAACCACCACCAAAATGGCACCACTTATAGACAGTGGGCCCAAGGGTTCGACAGCCAGCCCGCTAAATGGAATTGTGTGCACTGTTGCGAAGGTGATCAGCGGTGTTAGCGCTAATATTGTGCTCACTTTGGAGGCTTCAATATGCACCATGGCTTCGGCAAAACTGCCGTAGGCAATCAATGTGTTTAAGCCACAGAACAGCAAGAGCCCCCACTGCAGATTGGATAACTGCGGCAGACTACTGAAATCGGTAAAGGGCAAAAATGCCAGTGCGCCAATCCAGTAAAACACCAGCATGGTCTCCTGAGAGCTGTATTCCCGCAGCAGAAATTTTTGCAGGGTGGCGTAGCCGGTCCATAATACAGCAGCCAATAGCACCATGAGTACCCCCAGGCCATAGTCATTCACGGCGACAAACAGGCCATAGAAGTGGGGATAGAAGAACATTAATAGGCCGCTAAAGAAGGTCGCAAACCCGAGCCATTGGGCCCGCGAGAAACGTTCGCCAAATACCCAGAGTCCACTGAGCAATAACAGCATCGGGGCCACTTGAATCATTAGCTGGGTGGCTTCGGCAGTGGTTCTCTCTAGGCCGAGAATATACAGGCCATAATTGCCGGTTAGCAGTAACCCGGCCACCAGCAGTTGCAGTAAAAGTTTGACCGACCTAAATCGCTTGGGATTTTGTGCCGAACTCCCTCTTGTGCGAAAAATAATGTAGGGGGTCAGCAGTGCTGCGGCGAGGGCAAAGCGAAAGAATGTTGTAGTGATGGGATCCAGGGTTTCCATTACGCCTTTAAGAGCAATGGGCAGAACACCCCACAGGCAGGCAGTGGTCAGGGCCAATAATAACCCTAGTTTCCAGCGTCCGGAAACCCGGCTCATAGAATGCTGCGGCTATGAATACTGAAGCAATAGTTAGACATTAAAGCGGAAGTGGATAACGTCGCCGTCTTTAACAATGTAGTCTTTGCCTTCAAGACGCCATTTACCCGCATCTTTTGCGCCCTGTTCGCCATTACCGTCGATATAGTCATCGTAGCCAACAATTTCGGCGCGAATAAAGCCTTTTTCGAAATCTGTGTGAATCTTTCCCGCACTCTGGGGTGCTGTTGCGCCAACCGGAATCGTCCAGGCGCGAACTTCTTTAACACCGGCGGTAAAGTAGGTCTGCAGTCCAAGCAGGCCGTAACCAGCGCGAATGACGCGGTTGAGTCCCGGTTCATCCATGCCCATCTCTTCAAGGAACTCATCTCTCTCGTCATCTTCGAGTTCGGCAATTTCGGCTTCGAGCTTATTGCAAATAGGCACAACGATGGAGCCATCCTGCTCGGCAATAGCTCTTACCGCATCCAGGTAGGGATTGTTTTCAAAACCTTCCTCGTCGACATTGGCAATATACATGGTCGGCTTGAGGGTTAGCATGCTCAGAGGTCTCAGCAGCTTTAACTCGTCTTCTGTCAGCGCTAAAGAGCGCAGTGGTTTGGCTTCATTGAGGTGGGGTAGGATTTTGTCTACCACCTCTTTGAGAGCTACCGCGTCTTTATCTTTGCCTTTGGCGGCTTTGGAGAGTCTCAGCAGGGCTTTTTCAGCGCTGTCGAGATCGGCCAGGGCCAGTTCGGTATTGATAACATCAATATCGTCTGGGGGACTGATAGTACCCTCGACGTGAATAACATTTTCATCGTCAAAGCAGCGCACCACATGGGCAATAGCATCCGTCTCGCGAATATTGGCGAGAAACTGGTTGCCCAGACCTTCACCTTTAGAGGCTCCGGCAACCAGACCGGCAATATCAACAAATTCCATAGTTGTTGGAATCAGGCGCTCGGGATTAACGATCGCGGCAATTTTGTCCTGGCGGGGATCGGGAATTGGCACAATGCCAGTGTTGGGTTCAATGGTGCAGAACGGGAAGTTCTCGGCACTGATGCCAGCTTTGGTCAATGCATTAAACAGCGTTGATTTGCCGACATTGGGAAGACCCACAATTCCGCAGTTAAAACCCATAGTAAATTCCTTGCGCCAGTTATCTGGCTTTGTATTTAAATAGTGTGAAGCTCGTGCATGGCTTTTTCCCACTGGCCACTAATGGCTAGGGGTAGGGTGCGCAGTGCATCATCTATGCTGTTGGTGATAAGTTGTTGATCGCTCGGCGATGGCTTTTTAAGCACATAGTCGGCAACCTGTTTGGCATTGCCGGGATGGCCTATACCAATTCTCAATCGCGCGAACTCTTTATTGTTGCCGAGACTCTGTATGGTATCTCGCAGACCGTTATGACCGCCGTGGCCACCACCTTTTTTGAAGCGTGCAGTGCCCGGTGGCAAATCCAGTTCATCGTGAACAATGAGAATGGCGGCTGGGGGTATCTGATAAAAACCGGCCAGGGCAGCAATTGACTGGCCGCTGCGGTTCATAAAGGTACTCGGGATCAGCAGTCGAACATCTCTGTTATCTATGCTGACTTTTGCAGTGTCACCAAAGAACTTGCTCTCTTGCTTGAGTTCGACATGCTGGGATTTCGCGAATTCCAGAACCAAGTCGGCCCCGGCATTATGACGCGTCCGATCGTATTTGGGGCCGGGGTTTCCCAGCCCTACAATTAACTCAACGGGCGTGTCCAATGTCAGGGCCTACTTGATGGGCAAGTCTGAAGATTACTCTTCGCTTGCCTCTTCAGTATCGCCTTCACCAGCTTCAGGTGCTACTTCATCATCTTCGATAGGAGCAGCCTTAGGCTTGTTGACTGAGACAACGGGTAGATCGTGATCAGCACCATGACTTAGGGCAACGCTCTCAACGCCCTTGGGCAGAGTGATATCTGAGATGTGCAGAGTCTGGCCTAGGTCTAATTCTGCCATATCAATTTCGACAAATTCAGGCAGATCTTTTGGCAGACACTGGATATCCAGCTCGGTCATGCTGTGAGCAATAATACCGCCGCCAACTTTAACGCCTACGCAAACATCTTCATTGATAAAGTGGATCGACACTTTAGTTGTCAGCTGTGTGTTCTTGCTGATGCGCAGGAAGTCCATATGCAAAACAATCGGCTTTGCAGGGTGGCGCTGTACATCTTTAAGAATCACTTCTTCAGATTTGCCGTCGACATCGAGAGTCAGAATCTGTGAATAGAATGCTTCGTTCTCGAGTGACTTCATCACATCTTTGTGAATCAGGCTAATCTGAGCTGGTTTTTTCTTACCACCACCGTAAATGATGGCTGGTATTTCTCCGGCCAGACGACGCAGGCGGCGGCTCGCACCTTTCCCTGTATCCTCGCGACCTTTCGCTTGTAACGTTAAATCAGTAGACATAATAGTCTCCAAGTTATGCCAATACAGACCGCGACCAGACCTGTAATGGAGTTTTAATGCCTCGGAATGAGGCGGTTGTAACAGTGCTTGTTAGTTAATCCGACGATTTAGTCAAACATTGCACTGATAGATTCTTCATTGCTAATACGACGAACTGACTCACCGAGCAATTTACCCAGCTGCAGTGTACGAATCTTGCCGCATTTTTTAGCATCATCACTCAGTGGGATACTGTTGGTAACCACCAACTCATCCAACTGAGAGTTTTTAATATTATCAATTGCGCCGCCAGACAGAACTGCGTGAGTGGCGTAGGCGACAACTTTAGTGGCACCGTTTTTCTTCAGTGCTTCGGCAGCCTTACACAGGGTGCCAGCAGTATCGACAATATCATCGACCAATACACAGGTGCGGTCAGTAACCTCACCAATCAGGTTCATCACTTCAGTCTGGTTAGCTGACGGGCGACGCTTGTCGATAATCGCCAGATCGCAACCCAGGTGCTTGGCTACAGCCCTGGCGCGAACAACACCGCCGATATCTGGAGAGACAACCTGTAAATTCTTGTGGTTTTGACGCTCAATATCACCGAGCAATACTGGCGCGCCATAGACGTTATCAACCGTACAGTTGAAGAAGCCTTGAATCTGTTCTGCGTGGAGGTCGACGGTAAGTACACGGTCAACACCCGCATTAGAAAGCATATCAGCGACAACTTTAGCGCTGATAGGTACACGTACGGAACGCACTCGGCGATCCTGGCGAGCGTAGCCGAAGTAGGGCACAACTGCGGTAATACGTGCGGCCGATGCGCGACGCAGTGCGTCGATCATCAGAACTAATTCCATGAGATTGCGGTTGGTTGGAGCACAGGTTGGCTGGACAACAAATACATCGTTACCACGAACGTTCTCGTGGATTTCAATATTTATTTCACCGTCTGAAAAGATATCAACGGTAGCTTTGCCGGGTGCAACACCTAACTGTCGAGCGATTTGCTTTGTCAGTTCTGGATTCGCATTTCCAGAGAAGACCATTAATCTAGCCACGAGCGGATTCCTAGTTTCATAGTTTTAGTAATTGGCTGGGGCGGGAGGATTCGAACCTCCGATGCCGGGATCAAAACCCGGTGCCTTAACCACTTGGCGACGCCCCAATAAAAAACTCTTTCAACTTCTGATGCACTAGAGAGTGATTAACCCCCTGCGCGATAAACGCATTCCAGTGCTGCGGAACCCTAGATAAAACCTCTTTGGCCTGAGCTTCAGTAGCCCAGCGACAAAATACACTAGCTCCAGTTCCTGTCATCAGAGGCTCAGAGTATGCTCTTAGCCAATCCACCACTTCTGCAACCTGTGGATATAGCTTTTCAACAATAGTCTGGCAGTCATTCCTGTACTGCTCCTCTGAGAGGGCGCGTATTTTGATGGGTGAGGAGTTCCTTGTCAATTGAGGATGTGAAAATATTTTCTCTGTCGACACAGAGCAGTTGGGTGTAACAATCAAATACCAGCTTTCAGGAATCTCCACCGCCGTCAATTGATCGCCAATTCCCTCGGCAAAGGCGCTGTAACCCTCGACAAAAACGGGCACATCCGCGCCCAGTTGCGCGCCTAATGTCGAGAGTTCCGCTATGGGTAAATCACAGCCCCACAATTTATTTAAGGCCAGCAGCGTGGTTGCTGCATTGCTGCTGCCGCCGCCGAGCCCAGCACCCATGGGCAGCCGCTTGTCGAGATGTATGCTGCAGCCCTGGGAGCAGTTGCTATGCTGTTGAAGTGCCAGCGCCGCGCGAACAATTAAGTTGTCGTTTTCGGCGACCCCTTCAATCTGCGGTGAGAGACTGATTTGCTCGTTATTGGTTGGCGTAAAAGTAAGCTCGTCACCGCCATCCAGTAACTGGAAGAGTGTTTGAAGATTGTGATAACCATCGTCACGGCGCCCTGTGATATGTAAAAACAGGTTTAACTTCGGCGGTGCCGGCAGGGTGATTGATGGGGTCATGGCCAAACTTATTCTTCTTCGAGAAATTTCCAGCCTGATATTACCAGTTTAAAGGAGTAGCTCCTATCTTCACCGGTACCCGTTGTCTCTGTATTCTGAGCATATTGATTTAGGCTACCAGTTATTTTGCTTGGCAGGAGTCCGCCATCGGTCTGCCGATAGCGGCTAAATGAAAGTTGCCAACCAGCCTGGTCAAATCCAATGGCCAGCCCACCGGCACCCGTTGTCAAATCTGTCGCTGCGGGCTGGGTCGGTGAGGGCAGGCCGCGCGCCCACCAGCTAAGCGCATCTACGGGCAGTGGCAGTCCGGTTAGCTGCATAGCCAGTTGCTGTGGAGACTGGCGATAGACAGTATCTCCATAGAGCATCTCGGCAGTTTCGTCGTCACCATAAATTTTTGCACTGCCGACACCAAAGGGCCCAGATAGTGATAGCTGGTAATTATTTTTTTCCTGAGTCCAGTTTAGTGCGGCACTGCCTCCCTGCTGGGGAGCGCGGAAGCCAAGTTTTCCGGACAGATTCCAATCTTGCAGCTGGGCTATACGCTGTTGGTGCTGCTGCCAGTCGTTGGAAGATGAAGCTGGTGGCAAAGCTGTCTGCGGCTGCAAGCTACAGGCAGCGCTGAGGAGAATAATTGCTGCAACAAAGCTTATACGGATCACGGAGTTTGCTCGCCACTGGGTTTATCACTTTTAGTTGGCGTAGATTCTATACCAAAAGCTTCGGCGTCAAGCGGTTCCTCGGAATGTTTTCTGTGGCGCTCGATCGTTTCTTTAATAGTTTTATGCTGTGGAGCCTGTTCAAGCCCTCGCCTCCAGGTCTGCATAGCCGCCTGTCGATCGCCAAGGAACCATTGCACCTCGCCCAGATGAGCGGCTATTTCTGGATCCACAATAATCGCCATGGCTTTTTCCAGATAGGGAAGTGCCTGCTGCGCATCGCCGAGAACAAATAGCACCCAGCCCAGGCTATCGAGAATGGCGGGTTCGCCCGGATTGAGCAGATAGGCGCGCTTAATTAACTTATACGCCTCTTCATGGCGATCAGTATGTAAAAGCATCGTGTAACCGAGCGCATTTAAGGCCGCTGAGTTGTCTGCATCCTGAGTCAGCAGTGCTCGCAAATCCCGTTCGGCAAGTTGGAAATTATCCTGCAGTTCGGCAACCATAGAGCGCGCATAGAGAAGTTGAGTATCGTTGGGGTGAGCCTGCAGCCCATCGCTAAGCAAAGTAAAGGCCTCCGCGGGCTGGTCGCTACCGAGCAAAAGATTAGACTCGATCTGAAACAGTGAGGGCGACTGATCCGGTTGTTCGGCGCGCAGTTTCTGCAGGTAGTTGCGAGCGCTATCCATAGTCCCCAGTTCGGTTAACAGCAGTGCGGTGCGCGATGCGGAAGCCAGGTAATTGCGGCCGTTGCGAACCTGCTGATAATGCTCTAGGGCGCTAGTTATATCACCTTCGCGATCGGCAATTGTGGCGAGATGATAGTGGGCATCAGACGACAGGGAGGGGTTGCTGGATGCCTGCAGAAATAGAGCGGTTGCCGGTGCAGTCGCTCCCTGATTTAAATGCAGCAGTCCGAGCAGAAAATTTACCTGTTGGTTATTGGGGTTCTCACTTCTCAGTATTTCAAACTGAACAATCGCCTGAGGGCGATCGGTCAGCGTCAAAAAACGGGCGTACTGCAGACGCAGACTTTGATTATCTGGTATTCGTTGCAGGGCCTCTTCAAGCTGACTAAGAGCTTCAGTCAGCCGGTCTTGCTGATGCAGTGTTTGAACCAAAAACAGCAAGCCGCGCTGATTGTCCGGCGCCAGCGCTAAAAACTGCTCTACTGTTTTAACGGCAGTCTCCAAATCACCGCTCTCGCGGTATAAAATTGCCTGGGCCAACTTTACAGCTGCCCGTTTGTCTGGCGCCAGAGCAAGGTTTCCATAGGCTTTAATTAGTGGTGCTATCAGTGCCTGTTTAGAGCCTTCGCCAATGGCAGTAACCGTTAAAAAGGCCTCAATATCGTCTTTATTGGTATACAGCCAATAGGCGTGGGGAAGTGCTTTGAGTGGATCTGCTTGCAGTGCATAGGCGAGCAGGGCCGCACGATGAGCCATGGCTTGATCGGGCGTCACTTCAAGCCAGAGCAGTGCGGTTTCCAGAAGTGCCACCGTATTGCCCTGATGGCTGGCGATGCGATTGGCCATTTCAATAACTTCTATATCGCGAGTTTCATGGGCCTGCTGCAGATACTTTTCCAGAGCGAGCTCAAATTGACCGCGGGTAAGGGCAATATCAGCAACCAGTAGTTGATAGAGTGTCTCTTTAGGAAAGGCTCTTTCCGCAGGTTCTGCGGGGCTATTTATAATATTGTTTGGTTGATTGTTTAGTGCGCTTACGGCAATTATTTCACCAGCGTTGTTTTTCTCTTGAGTCACCGTTTCGGAAACAGTCGCACAGGCCGACAACAGCGCTGTGATACCGAGAGTGAAAAATACTCGCTGGGCTGAAATGATAGTCTGGCGCTTTTTCATCGTATAGTTTCGGGAAATACCTTTAATTTTGGGCGTATTTTATTTGAGATAGCAGTAGCTACGACAGTTTTTGTTATAAAAGATTAGCCTGATATAGAACAAACCCCTTTTTTTATTGTATTTCTAATGATGCTTTCCTGAGTAAGACAAAACTCGTGTAAAATCACACGCCATTGAAAACGCAGCCTGCTAAGCAGGGCTTCTAAGTGGATTTATAATAATGAGTATAGACTGCTATCAGAGTTGGTTGTAACTGTTATAAATAGAGGGTGGTAACTAAAAGAGCAGCAATGAGTATTCTGGCATTCGGCATCAATCACACAACCGCTTCCGTGGATCTCCGCGGACGGGTTGCCTTTGCCCCAGAAATTGTTATCGAATCACTCCAGCAAGCGCTAACTCATCTGGATGGTGATGAAATTGCGCTGCTCTCAACCTGTAATCGCACCGAGATATATCTCTCTGGTGAAGTCAGTGATGATCAGTTGTTAGCTTGGTTGGCAGAGCATAAGAATATAGATATTGAACAGTTACAGACCTGTTACTACTGTCATCGCGATCAGCAGGCGGTGCGCCATATTATGCGCGTTGCCAGTGGCCTCGACTCGCTGGTATTGGGCGAGCCGCAAATTTTTGGTCAGATCAAGTCTGCCTATGCTGTGGGCCGCGAGGCGGGAACAGTTTCAACCTACCTAAACCAGATTTTCCAATATGCCTTCGCCGCCGCCAAGCGGGTGCGCTCGCAGACAGCCATAGGTCAAAACCCAGTCTCGGTCGCCTATGCATCAGTAAGCCTAGCAGAACAGATTTTCGCAGACTTAAAAGATGCTCATGCACTGTTAATTGGTGCGGGCGAGACCATTGAGCTGGTTGCCCGGCACCTGAGCGATAAAAAAATTGGTGGCATTACCGTGGCCAATCGCACCCTTAACCGCGCCCAGGAATTGGCGGCGGACTTTTCTGCCGACGCGATTCTATTATCCGATATTCCAGATTATCTGCCTCAGGCCGATATCGTTATTTCTTCAACTGCCAGCCAGCTGCCCATTTTAGGTAAAGGCGCAGTAGAGTCGGCGCTTAAAAAGCGCAAACACAAGCCGATCTTTATGGTAGATATCGCCGTACCGCGTGATATCGAACCCGAGGTCGAGGAACTGGCCGACGTCTACTTATATACAGTGGATGATCTGCAGGAAGTGATTCAGGACAACCTCCGCGCCCGCCAGACCGCAGCCGATGTCGCCCAGGAAATTATCGACCAGGAGGCCCAGGACTGGTCTCGTCAGCAGCGTTCGCTGGCGGTTGTAGATACCATTCGCGCCTTCCGCGACAGTGTTGAAAAAATTCGTGATGAAGAAGTTGATAAGGCGTTGACCGCTTTACAGAAAGGCCATGACTCAGAGTCGGTTATCGCCACACTGGCCCGCAACCTGACCAATAAGCTGATGCACAAACCCACCACCCGCCTCAAACAGGCCGGCGAAGAGGGCAGTGATGAAACCATTCACGCCACCCACGAGCTGTTTGGTTTAGATAAGAAACGTTAGCTTGGTTTAAACTGATAGACCTGCACAATCCCATTTAACTATTTTTATCGTGGCCAGCTGGCCAATTAACGAGATACGGAAAATCAATGAAAGCATCAATTCTATCCAAACTGGATCACCTCTCTGACCGCTACGAAGAAGTCGGCGCACTGCTTAGCGATGGTGATATCATCAGTGATCAGAATCGCTTTCGCGATCTCTCAAAAGAGTATGCCGAGCTCGAGCCGGTGGTTAAAAGCTACCAGAGCTACCTCTCAGTCGTGGAGAATATTGACGAGGCCAAGCTGCTGCTCAAGGATTCCGATCCGGAGATGCGTGAGATGGGTCAGGAAGAGATGCGCAGCGGTGAAGCTCAGCGGGAAGCGCTGGAGCTTGATTTGCAAAAGCTTTTGTTGCCCAAAGATCCCAATGACTCGAAAAATGTCTTTTTGGAAATTCGCGCCGGAACTGGCGGCGACGAAGCGGCTATTTTCTCTGGTGATCTATTCCGTATGTACAGCCGCTTTGCTGAAAACCAGCGCTGGAAAGTTGAAGTGATCAGCGAAAGCCAGGGCGACCATGGCGGCTACAAAGAAATTATCGCGCGTATTGTTGGCCAGGGGGTGTTCTCCAAGCTTAAATTTGAGTCCGGTGCACACCGGGTACAGCGCGTGCCGGACACTGAATCCCAGGGCCGCATTCACACCTCCGCCTGCACCGTAGCGATCATGGCCGAAGCCGACGAGAAAGATGCTATTGAGATCAATAAGGGGGATCTGCGTGTGGATACCTTCCGCGCCTCGGGCTCTGGTGGTCAGCACGTTAACAAAACTGACTCGGCGATTCGTATTACTCACTTGCCCACAGGGTTTGTGGTGGAATGCCAGGATGAGCGTTCACAGCATAAAAATCGCGCCAAAGCCATGTCGGTACTACAGGCCAGACTGACCGCTGCGCAAGATGAAGCGGTGGCCAAAGAGCAGTCTGACCAGCGTAAAAGCTTGGTCGGCAGCGGTGATCGCTCCGAGCGTATCCGCACCTATAACTTCCCTCAGGGGCGGGTTACCGACCACCGTATCAACCTTACTCTCTACAAATTGGCTGAAGTGATGGAAGGCTCTCTCAATGAGATTGTTCAACCACTGGTCAGTGAATTTCAGGCGGAGCAGCTAGCCAGCCTTGCCGACTAATGCGTATCTCCCAGTTACTTCAATCTGCTGTTCAGCGAAACTATCTCAGCGACACAGCAACAGTGGATTGCGAACTGTTGCTCTGCCATGTACTGAATGTCGATCGCAGCTACCTTAAAACCTGGCCCGATCGCGAGCTAAGCAGTACTGTTGAAGAGCAATTTCAGCAGCTGCTACAGCGGCGTATCCAAGGTGAGCCGATTGCTTACCTGATCGGTACCCAGGGTTTTTGGACTCTCGATCTAATGGTTTCGCCAGACACTCTGATTCCCCGCCCGGAAACTGAATTATTGGTGGAAGTAGCCCTTGAACTGGCGCTTCCCCAACAGGCTAAAGTTCTCGACCTGGGCACCGGCACCGGGGCTATTGCCCTGGCCCTGGCCAGTGAACGCAGTCAGTGGCAGATCAGTGCCGTGGATCTGATGCCCAAGGCGGTGCAGCTTGCCAGCGCCAATTGTCAGCGCCACCAGTTGGACAATGTAGAGATATTCCAGAGTTGTTGGTTTAGAGAGATTCCAGCCCAGCGCTTTGACCTGATTGTCAGCAACCCTCCCTATATAGAAGATGGCGACGAGCATTTAACTCAGGGCGATGTGCGTTTTGAGCCCACCTCAGCGCTGGTATCAGGGTCTGATGGTTTGGATGACCTGCGTCTGTTGATTGCCGAGAGCGTCGATTATCTGGCCGACAGAGGTTGGTTGATGGTCGAGCACGGCTATCGGCAGGGTCCTGCCGTCCGCAAATTATTTTGTCAGGCGGGTTTTGCCGCAGTGGAAACTCGGGCTGATCTCAACGGTCTCGAGCGTATTACCCTCGGCTACTGCGCCTTAGCTGCCAGATAAATTCTATTTCGGGAAACGATATTCCAGCGACTCAACAGGCCAATTCCCGCGCACAACGCACCGATGATCATCCCCGCCCAGAATCCGTAAACACCCAGTGGCTCGCCCCAGAAATCGGTTAGCGCCAGCGAATAGGCGATCGGGAAAGCGATACCCCAGAATGCAGTCACCTGAATCACCAGAGGTAGGCGAACATCCTTATAGCCGCGCAGTGCGCCACTGGCACACATCTGCAGGCAGTCAATACAGCCCAGCACCGCAGCGAAAAAGAACAGATTGATAGCAATCGCCTGGACGCTGGGGTCGGCACTAAACGCCATGGCGAAGTCGCTGCGAAAAGCAATCTTAATAGCCGCCATTATCAGGGCCAGTATAAATACCAGCTTAAAACCGACAAGGCAGATCTGCCTGGCAAGCTTGGGATTGTTAGAGCCCTCGGCATGGGCAACCTTAATGGTCAGTGCCTGAGCCATTCCCAGCGGTACCATAAATGCCAGTGAATCAATATTGATGGCAATAGCATGGGCGCCGACAACATTGGCACCCAGATGGGCAATCAGCAGGGGGATAATCGCGAAGAAGCACATCTCCGCTGAGATATTCAGGGCGATAGGAATACCGAGCTTGAGAATATTGGCAATGGCAGTCAAATTGGCGCGGGCAAACTGATGGTAGAGTTTAAGGGCGCGCATGGTGCGTGAACGCTGGGCATAGATTGCCATGCAGATCAGAAGAAATGTCATCACAGTTGCCGTAGCCCAGGCCGCGCCTTCACCACCCATAGCAGGGAAGCCAAAGTGGCCAAAGACCAGCGCGTAATCCAATACTATATTGAGCAGAAATGCGGCGGCATTAAAAACCAGCACTGGTCGAATATCGCCAACGCCTTCAAAGGTACTGCGAAAAGCAAAGAATGCCGGGAACATTAAGCCAGTAATAAGAAATGGCATAAGGTAGCGGCGTCCAATATCATAAACTTCAGCGGATATATCCAGCTGCCCGAGGATAAAGATTCCGCCGAGGATCGCGCAGTTGACCAGTAGGCCCATAGGCAGGGCAAGCCACAGTGCCTGCTGAAATTGAAAGCGCACCAGATGGGGCTTTCCCGCGCCCCAGTAATTGCCAATAATCGGACTATTGCCGATCATTATGCCGATCACAACCAGGTTGATCATCGCCCACATACTGCCGCCCAGCTGCACTGCCGCCAGTGTATCGGCGCCGACCTGGCCAGCCATATAAATATCAGTAACGCTCATGCCGAGCACCGCAATCTGGCCGAGAATAAGCGGTCCGGCGAGACGCCAAAGCAGTAGCGCATTATTGATAAACATAGACTTATAGGTGTTTTTGAAAAGCATTGTCGGCACAAATTTTTGTTGTGGCTTATCTTCGTTTAATAGCGGCTTTAATGCGAGTAAAAAGACAAACTATTCGCGGAATATATCCCGAGTTATTCATCCATTGTTGGATCTCTGGAATTTATTTACGCTTATGCAATCAAATAGGTCGATCCAATAGGCAATCTAATTTGCCGATATAAAAACTAAACAGATTCAATGGAGTGATTAAAATGCAAAAATTCGCCTCGCTATACGCACTATTTATTGAAAAATTAAAACTTATCGACTGGCTAGGACCTCTGGCACTGCGCCTTTACCTGGCACCAATTTTTATTGGTGTCGGCGCCCATAAGTTTGCCAATTGGGGTGATATGGTGGCCTGGTTTGGCAACTCGGACTGGGGTCTCGGCCTGCCGGTGCCCGCACTGATGGTTTTTTTAGCTGCCAGCGCCGAGCTGTTTGGTGGTCTGGCGCTGCTGTTGGGTGCGGCGACCAGGCTGGTTGTTATTCCACTAATGATAACCATGCTGGTGGCGGCCGGAACCGCCCACTGGGAAAATGGCTGGTTTGCCATAGCTCCCGGCGACCCCGACACTAGCACCGCTAAAGTATTGGCCACGGTGGGTATTCCCGCAGCACAGAGAAGTCTTGAAAACAGTGTTGGTGTCGGCGAACGGGTCTCGGCGGCAAAATCTATTTTGCGCAGGCATGGCAACTACAGCTGGTTAACTGAAAAGGGCAATTTTGTTGTTTTAAACAACGGCATCGAATTTGCGGCAACCTATTTTATTATGCTACTGATGCTTTTATTTAGCGGTGCTGGGCGCTGGGTCAGCGTTGATTACTGGCTGTCGAAACGCCTCTGTAAAGGCTAACAGCGCTGCTGTTGGTCATCTATCAATAGGGCCCGTTTATTAAACTAAACGGGCCACTAACAATTCTGCTACAATTCGCGCGCAATTATGAGCGCAGATGACCTTATTGTTGATCTCTTAATGATCTTTTAATGAAAATTTTTCTGCGCATTTAACCTGTCCAACAATGCGTACCTTACCTTGACTGATACTACTGACACTAAAGCTAAATCCGACAACAGCAAGCCATCCAACTCCTCATCTCGGGGTGGAAGACGCCGCGGTCGCGGTCGTGGTGGCAATAAAAAATGGTCTGTTGATCAATTTGTCGTTGAGCCTCAAGAGGGCAAGGTTCGCTTCCATGACTTTGATTTGCCGCTGCCGCTTATGCAGGGTATTCAAGATGCGGGTTTTTCCTACTGTACGCCGATTCAGGGCGCCTCGCTGCCCCACACGCTGCGCGGCCACGATATGGTGGGCAAGGCACAGACCGGTACGGGTAAAACAGCCGCATTTTTGCTCAGCACGATCAGTGATTTATTAAAGCATCCTATCGAAGATGAGCGCTATATGGGTGAAGCGCGCGCCCTAATTCTGGCGCCGACGAGAGAGCTGGCAATCCAGATTGGTGAAGATGCCGAGCAGTTGGTCAAGCACACAGATCTTAAAGTTCACACCCTGGTTGGCGGTATGGATTACGCCAAACAGCTACAGAGAGTCCAAAAGAACCATTGCGATATTCTGGTTGGAACACCGGGCCGACTTTTGGATTTTGCCAACAATAGAGATATTCACCTGGACCAGGTTGAAGTACTGATTATCGACGAAGCCGACCGTATGCTCGATATGGGCTTTATCCCCCAGGTGCGCCGACTTGTGCGACTGACGCCACCTCGCGAAGATCGCCAGACATTGTTATTCTCTGCGACTTTTACCCCTGAAGTTCTGCGCCTTTCTGAACAGTGGACGGATAGGCCGGTGATGCTCGAGATGGAGCCGGAGCGTGTTGCTACAGATACAGTTGAGCAGAAAATATTTATTACCACTGCCAGTGAAAAGTTTAATTTGCTGCAGAATATCCTTAAGGATGATGCGGTTGAGAGTGTGATGGTTTTTGCCAATCGCCGGGATATCTGCCGAACCCTCTACGAGCGTTTAAAAAAGCAGGGTTTTAAAGTCGGTTTGATCGCTGGTGATGTGCCGCAGAATCGCCGAATGAAAACCCTCGAAGCATTTAAAAATGGCAGCCTTAAAGTGATGGTCGCTACAGATGTTGCCGGTCGTGGTATTCATGTGAACGGAGTTAGCCATGTAATCAACTTCACACTGCCTGAAGAACCGGAAGACTATGTTCATCGTATTGGCCGCACCGGCCGTGCTGGACAGACAGGTATCTCGGTCAGCTTTGCCTGTGAGGATGATGCATTCTTACTGGAGCCGATTGAAAAACTGCTGGATATGAAGCTGCCCTGCACCATGCCCGACGAAGCGCTTTTGGCAGATGTTCCTGCGCCAGCGCGCAAACGTCCCCCGGCTAAAAAAGATGCACCTAAGGAAGATGCACCTAAGGAAGAGTCATCTAAAAAAGAAGCCTCTAAAGAACAGGCGCCTGCGGCCGAACCCGTTGAAAAAGAAACTGCTGAAGCTAAGGAAAAGCCAGTAGAAGAAAAAATTGTAAAGGAAGAGCCTGCAAAAGCTGAGCCCGTAAAAGCAGAGCTGGTAACAGAAGAAACGCCTGTACAAGAAGCACCCAAGGAAGAAGCTCCTCAGCAAGAGCCAGCTAAAGAAGAAGCTCCAGTGGTAGAAGTCCCAGCAGAGGAAACTCCTCAAGACAGCCAGGACGATCAGAAAAAGACAGCCGAGTAATCCTCAGTCGACACAACCGTTTTTTAATCCGAATACTCGCGGCACCAGAGCAAGGTGCCGCCGATCACCGTTGCCGGTAACAGTAGCAAGTTAAGGACTGGAATCGCCGCAGCACCAAGCGCAGAAAAGCCAAAACCCAACGATAGCCAACGCTGTTTCCCGGCCATCTGCCGCACCTCTCTAAATGCTACCTGATCTGCATCCGCAGGGTAATCAAAATACTGTATTGCCAGTGTCCAGGCCGCCCAGCTGCCTGCTATTAGTGGCGCTGCGATATTGATTATGGGTATAAAACTTATAATAAAAGTTACCAATAGCACCCCAATAGTGCGTGGCAATAGATAGGCTAGTATCTGTAACTCACGGAGAAAGCTATCCCGAGCTATCGCCAGTAATATTGTTAAGGTCTGAGGTGTTGGATCGCTGTCGCCTCGCTGCATGGCAATAACCCGCTCGGCAATAATCCCGTAAAATGGCGAGCCGATAAGATTGGCAAATAGAGTAAAGGTAAAGGCGTAGACAACCAGCACCAGCAGGGAAAATAACAGCCAGATGATCCATGCTAGCCACTGCAGCCATTCCGGTACAGAGGCAGTTAACCAGTTGAGCCAATCGCCAACCCAGATGCCGGCAACCCAGGTGACCGCAGAGAACAGCAGAATATTAATCAGCAGCGGAATGATCACCAGCCAACGAATACGACGATGCCAGAGCAGCTTAAAGCCTTCTATAATCAGTGAGGGGGTTGCGAACGGAGACAGTTTGGTCGTCATTGTTGATTTGATCCTCGGTGCGGGCAGTGCTAATTTTTACAGATAAAAGAATAGCATCTATGCTTTAGCTAACTGTTATTTTCTAAGGATAATTTTCGCAGGGCAGAGTATGAAAAAGATTAGCAAAGTTTTATCGATAATCATTTTGCTTCTTATTGCGCTAGTGATTTTTGTGGCGATAAACCTGGATCGTGGCATAAAGGCTGCCGTCGAGACCATTGGCTCGGAGATGATCCAGTCATCGGTTACCCTGAGTTCGGTAGATCTATCGCTGACCACAGCCAAAGGCAGTTTTTCGGGATTGCGGGTGGCCAACCCAGAGGGGTTTTCTGCGGTTGACGCATTTACCCTGGGCGAGATCAGTTTTGCGATGGATGCGGACTCCCTGGCCAGTGGCACAATTATTATTGATTCCCTGCGTATTGTGGCGCCAGAAATTACCATGGAGCGCGCCGATGGCCGCAGCAATCTCGATCGTATTCAGTCCAATATAGCCAGCTACCTCGGTACAGATGCTGAACAAAGCAGTACGGAAGAGGGCGGTAAAAAATTTATCATTCGCGATCTGAGAATTATCGACGGCAAGGTTCGTTACGCCATTCTCAATGGCAAGGGAATTGATCTGGCGCTACCAGATTTGCATCTTACCGATATAGGTCAGTCGGCTGGAAATGATGGGGTATCTGGCGCTGAGGCTGCAGGAGAGATTATCAATGCGATTGTAGGTGCCGCCAGCAGTGCGGTCAGTCAGTCAGGGGCGGTTAAGGAGTTGGGGCGATCACTGGAAGATCAGGTTAAGGAAAAAGCCGGTGCGCTGAAAGGATTATTTGATAGAAAGTAGATTGATAGAAAATAGCTCGACAGCCAGTGATTACGCGACAGCCAATGATTAAGAGTGGCGCATAATGCGCTGTTTTTGGCGATCCCAGTCGCGCTCTTTTTCATCCTGACGCTTATCGAAATCCGCTTTGCCCTTGGCCAGGGCAATCTCGCATTTCACCAGATGGTTCTTCCAGTAGAGCGCGGTACAGACACAGGTATGTCCCTTCTGGTTAACTCCGGCCTCAAGTTTGTCGAGTTCGCGGCGGTTGAGCAGCAGCTTGCGTGAGCGGATAGGCTCGGTGACATAATGGGTCGAGGCGGTTTTCAGTGGGGTAATATTAGTGCCGATTAACCAGGCCTCACCATTCTGTATCAGAACGTAAGTGTCGGTTAGATTGACCTTGCCATCGCGCAGGCTTTTCACTTCCCAACCCATCAATGCAATCCCCGCCTCAAACTTTTGTTCGAGGAAATAGTTATGCTTCGCCTTTTTATTTAGGGCGATAGTGTTCGATGGGGCTTTGGGTTTCTTTTTGCTCATAGTAGCCAATTATACGTCGGCTGGTCTATTTATCATAAACAAATGCGCCGACCCCGGATGTTTTTTATTAGGAACGCTCTGGGGATAGAGTTACAATTCAGGATAAAAATTGGAGAGGTTTTATGGGCTTGCAACAAAAAGGGATGCACGGAACCTGGGCTAGCCGCTGGACATTTATTATGGCGGCCACCGGCTCGGCAGTTGGGCTTGGCAATATGTGGAAGTTTCCCTATGTGGCCGGCAACAACGGCGGCGGTGCATTTGTTCTCGCCTATCTCGCCTGTATTTTATTGATCGGTGTGCCAGTGATGATGGCCGAGGTGGCTATTGGTCGCCGTGGACGCCAGAGCCCGATTAACTCGGTGCGCGAACTGGTAGCCGAGAGCGGCGCCAATTCCGCCTGGCGCAACCTTGGCTGGCTGGGGGTTCTCGCCGGCATGTTAATTATCTCTTTCTATGCAGTGATTGCCGGTTGGGCGCTGGACTATATTTTTGCCATGGCCTCTGGTGAGTTGCGCGGCGCCAACGGCGATGCCGCCTCTGCGGTGTTTGGCAATCTGTTGGCTGACCCGATTCGACTGATCGGGTGGCAGACATTCTTTATGATTCTCTGTGTTGGCGTGGTGGTTGGCGGGGTTAAAAAAGGCCTGGGTATCGCCGTTGAAATATTAATGCCGCTGCTCTTTGTGATGTTATTTGTGCTGCTCGGCTTCAGTATTTTCCGCGGCAACTTCCAGGCTGGCTGGGATTTTCTGTTTAGCTTTAATCTCGATGCCCTGACCGGGCGCGGCTTGCTCGAGGCTATGGGTCAGGCATTCTTTACCCTGAGCATAGGCATGGGTGCGATTATGGCCTACGGTGCCTATATGCCCCAGAGCGCCAATATAGGTAAGACCATTTTGACGGTGGCGTTTTTCGACAGCATGGTGGCGATTATTTCAGGTCTGGTGATTTTCCCGATTGTTTTTGCCACCCCTGGTCTGGAGCCTGGCGCTGGCCCGGGACTGATGTTTATCAGCCTGCCGGTGGCTTTTGGCAGTATGCCCGGCGGCCTATTGATCGGTTCAATGTTCTTTGTGCTGGTGACCATTGCCGCATGGAGTTCGGCGATCTCTCTGCTCGAGCCCGCTGTTGCCTGGCTGATCGAAGCTAAAAATATGACCCGTGTTCAGGCTAATCTGCTGATTGCCGGTGGTACATGGCTATTGGGTCTGGGTAGTGTCTTCTCGTTTAATATCTGGTCAGGGGTGACAGTTGCCGGCTTTACCTTCTTTGATTTCCTCGACTTCTTAACCTCTAATGTCATGCTGCCCCTCTCAGGGCTGCTCATTGCCATCTTTGTCGGCTACGTGATGAAAGAGCAATTTGTCGACGACGAGATGCAGGGTACACCGCCACTGGTGATGCAGCTGTGGCGTTTCACTCTTCGCTATATAGCGCCTGTCGCCATCTCTGCGGTGTTCGTGATGGGCATCTACGATAAGTTCTTCTCCTGAGGCTTCTGTGAATACTGTTCAGCGCTCTGCTCTGGTGATGCACTCAGATCAATCCATGTACGATCTGGTCAATGATGTGGCAAGCTACCCACTGTTTATGGAGGGCTGCCAGACGGCGGAAGTATTTGAGCATACCGACCAGCAAATGGTTGCGCGGCTGGATTTAAAAAAGGGCGGCGTAAAGACCAGTTTTATGACCAGAAACAGGTTGCAGGCACCCTCGATGATTGAGATGAACCTTGAGGATGGGCCGTTTAAACGTTTAAAAGGGGTGTGGACATTTAAGTCACTGACCCCCCAGGCTTGCAAGGTAAGCCTAGATTTGGAATTTGAATTTAACAATATGGCAGTCGGCTTGGCTGCATCGAAACTATTCTCTACTATGGCCAATGAGCTTGTCGACTCACTCTGTCGTCGAGCCGACCAGATTTATGGAAACGCAAATGACTCTCAATGAAACAACTGGCAATGAAACAGCCGGCAATAAGACAGCCATCACTGTAGAAGTGGTTTATGGATTGCCTGAAAAACAGAAGCTGATCAAACTGGATGTAGCGCGAGGCACCACTGCCTATCAAGCCGTAGAGCAGTCGGGTATTGTGCAGAGCTTTCCTGAAATCGATCTGGTGAATGCCAAAATGGGTATCTTCTCCCAAGTTCTTGGCACCAAGGGCCTGCCAGAGCCAAATGTCTACCAGCTGCAGAACCGAGATCGAGTTGAGATCTACCGGCCCCTGATTGCTGACCCCAAAGAAGTTCGTCGTCGCCGAGCCGAAGAGGCCAAGCTAAAAAAACAGCAGGATGCCTAGCTGAGAAAAGCTTTTATCGTGCCTCAGGGGTTGCAGTGCTGGGCAGATAATCACCAGTGATGCGTTCGAGTTTGTCTTCAGCATCAAAGAAAATTGTCACCTGCTTTTGAGTCTCTTTTCCCTGAGATGTCACTCGACTGTAGAAGTAATCCCAGCGCGACTGGTTAAAGGTATCTACCACCAGCGGTGTACCCAGGACATAGCGAACCTGAGACTTGGTCATCCCTAGGCGCAACTTGTCAATCATTTCCTGATCGACGATATTTCCCTGCTGAACATCGACTTTGTGTACGCCGGGGAATTGCACCCAGCTACAGCCGGTGGAAAGAAGAGATAAACTAATCAAACAAAGTAGAACTAATCGCATTAGTGGGGTTCCAGTTAGTTGCGCGAATGGGGATAATACCCAAAGCGACTAACATAGAGAAGGGCTAACCATGACTCTAGAAGATCAAGAATTAAAAAAAGTCGGTCTCAAGGTCACCGTACCGAGAATTAAAATTTTACAAATACTCGAAAACTGCCTTAATCGTCATATGACCGCCGAAGATATCTACCAGGCATTGCGTGATGCCGGTGAAGATGTGGGCATTGCCACGGTCTACCGTGTGCTCACCCAATTCGAAGCAGCGGGTCTTATCGAACGGCATAATTTTGACAATGGGCCGGCAGTTTATGAGATTGACCGCGGTGAGCACCACGACCATATGGTGTGCACTGATACCGGCAAAGTTATTGAGTTTCACGATGCTGAAATTGAAAAGCTGCAAGAGCACATAGCCGCCAAAAATGGCTATCAGCTGGTTGGCCACAATCTGGTTCTCTATGTAAAACCTCTGGGCTGATCACAGTCCCTCCTAACGTTCGTCGGATGCTTTGGAAATCTCCAGGCTACTCAGCTAGACTCGTTTGAACTGTTCAAGGAATCACCGCTGCCACAAATTCCATTTTGGATGTTGCAGGTCAGTGGTGAGAGCAAAAATAAATTAAGTCCATTGACTCAATTTTTTTAAAAGGAGAAGTGCTATGTCAAACGAAGAGTCCCAATTCGATATTTCCGCAAAAATTCCCGTCCTGTTTCAAGTTGTCTATCGGGTCGCTGTTGCGCTGGTAGTGATCGCTGCTGTTATCCTGTTCGCCGCGCTGCCGCCGCTAATAATTGCCCTGATTGTACTCGGTGCCGCCGCACTGCTCGCGCTGATTGGCGTCGCGGCCTTTCATGCAGTGACCTGTGCGATTAAAGCTCACTACGCAGCCAATGCCGCCGGTGCCGCCGCAACCTATGGTTTTCCCACCTACGCCGCGCTCAAGGCCTCCTGGCCCTGGCTGGTGCGCGCCGCTGCCTGTTAGCAGACTGCAGTTCCCATCCCGGTCAAAGCAATCGGGATGGGCTAGGCTTTCAATTTAGGACAGTTAAGTTAGAAGCGTTACTTTAGCCATTACTTATCAATCTTCAGGGAAGCAGGAGATATTATGAAGCGTATTGTTATCTGTGCCGATGGCACATGGAATCGCCCGGAAAAAGACCTCGAGAAAGACCAGCCCACCAATGTTTTAAAACTCGCTCGCAGCATTAAGCCAATCGCCACTGACGGCACGCCACAGCAGGTATTTTATGACTGGGGCGTGGGTTCTTATTATTCCTCAATGGGTGGCGGTATAACCGGTAAGGGCATCAATAAAAATATCATGGATGACTACCGCTATATCGTTCAGAACTACTCGCCCGGTGATGAAATCTATCTATTTGGTTTTAGTCGCGGTGCCTACACTGTCCGCAGTCTCTGCGGGCTAATTAATAACTGCGGTATTCTCAAACGCCCGAATGCACGCTTGATTGAAAGTGCCTTTAGTCATTACAAAAAGCCCGGTGCGGCCTTTCGTCCCGGCGGTGAAGCCTCGGTTAAATTTCGCAGCCAACACTCTCATGCCAACCGCAATATTGCTTTTGTTGGGGTCTGGGATACGGTCGGCGCGCTGGGTGTGCCGTTTTCTTTTCTCGGTCTTATGGATCGCGAGGACGAATTTCACGATACCAAGATGGGTGCCAATATAAAGGTTGCCCGACATGCACTGGCAATCGACGAAGTGCGCTCGGACTTTGAGCCCACCATCTGGCAGCCGAGACCGGGGATGAGCTTAAAGCAGGTGTGGTTTAGTGGTGTGCACAGCAATATTGGTGGCAGTTATCCGGCAGATGTCGGTGGTGGGCTGCTTTCAGATATTCCCATGCAGTGGATGGCCAAGCAGGCCAGGGCCGAAGGGCTGCAAATCGAACGGCATCTGGCAGCCAGCTTAAATCCCAGTGCCACGGCGAAGCTTCATCAGTCGAGAAAGCATATCTATCGCTCCAAACGGCCTTATTATCGGGCCATCGACCATGGCAGCGGGGAGATTTTAATGCATCGCTCGGTAAAGCAGCGCTGGCAGGCGGACGTCAAATACAGACCGAAAAACCTGCAGCAATATCTACAGGCTCAGGGTTGGCCAAAACTGGTGGATTAGAATAGCTTGTGAGTTACAAAAGCTTTTGGATATCCGCTGCAATTACCTGGGGTTTGCGGATTGAGCCGTAGCGCTTGACTACATTCCCTTCACGGTCGACTAGAAACTTTGTAAAGTTCCATTTGATATTGTCGTTGAGCAGACCGCCGGCCTGACGTTTAAGAAAGCTGTAGAGAGGGTGCTGGCCATCGCCATTGACCTCAATTTTGCCCATCACCGGAAAGCTCAGGCCATAATTGAGCTGGCAGAATTCCTGAACCTCGGCATTGGATCCCGGTTCCTGACCACCGAACTGATTACAGGGCAGGGCGATGACCGCAAGCCCCTGGTCTTTAAATTGATCATAGAGATCCTGCAGGCCACTGTACTGAGAGGTGAAGCCACATTTGCTGGCGGTGTTGACGATCAGCATTACTTTGCCCTGATAGTCCTGCAGAGAAATTTCCTCGCCAGCACTGTTTGGCACGCTGTAATCGTAGATTGAATCGGTCATGTTTTTTCCTGTGAGAGCTCTTTTTAAAAGCCCCTATTTAAAAGAGTGTTCAGCTGCCGGAAAGCTGCCGTTACGGACAGCATTGCCATAGGCAGTAATAGCCTCTGCAATGGACGAACTGTCTTCGAGAAAGTTTTTAGAGAAGCGCGGCAGGCGTTGAGAAATCCCCAGCATATCCTGCAATACCAGCACTTGGGCATCTGTATCCGGGCCGGCACCAATGCCGATCACTGGAATATCCAATACCTCGGAGAGTTCACTGCCCAGAGATGAGGGCACGCATTCGACAACGATCAACTCGGCCCCGGCGCTTTCCAGGGCTTTGGCATCGGCAATCATCTGTACTGCAGCCTGTTCCTCCTTACCCTGAACCTTATAGCCGCCCAGCTTGTGCACGGACTGGGGAGTAAGGCCTACATGACCACAGACGGGAATGCCGCGTTCGCTGAGCAGATGCACTGTATCGGCAAGCCATTCACCGCCCTCCAGCTTAACCATCTGCGCGCCGGCTTGCATCAAAACGGCGGCATTCTCCAGCGCCTGAGCCTCTGTTGCGTATGACATAAACGGCATATCAGTCACCAGTAGGGCGCGGTTGTTGCCGCGCTTGACCGCCTCTGTGTGATAGGCCATTTCATCCACAGTGACCGGAATAGTACTGTCGCGGCCCTGAATAACGTTGCCCAGAGAGTCCCCGACCAGAACCACTTCGATAGCGGCATCTTCAATCAGTTTTGAAAAAGTGAAGTCGTAAGCAGTGATAACAGCAAACTTTTCGCCATTGGCTTTCATTGCCGACAGGCTGCTAACAGTAGTAGTTTTCATCTTATCGATCCGATCTCAAAAAGGTCTAGGTGCGAGTATAGCTTTTTTATTGCAGGGGGTGAGGATTGTAGTAGTGGCGGCCAGAGTTGATCTGCAACATATATTGCACCAGATTGTTGTAGTCATGACTGCCCTCAGCCAGATTTATTGCCGCGGTATTGACGATCAGCAGTGGCGTATCGTCGTAGTAATAAAAGAACTGGGTATAGGCATCGTTTAGCTGTTGCAGATAGCTGTGTTCTATGGACTTTTCGCTGGCATGGCCGCGCATCTGAACGCGGTCGTAGAGGGTTCCTGTGGGTGCCTGAAGGTAGATCACCAGATCAGGTTTTGGCAGATCACTGATAATATTGTCGTAGACGGTTTGGTAGAGTCGGAACTCGTCATCATCCAATGTGATTCGAGCAAACAGTGGATCCTTATCGATCAGGAAATCCGAGATACGCACTTCCTGGAAAATATCCCCTTGGCGCAGGGCTTCCAATTTGCGAATGCGCTGAAACAGAAAAAACAGCTGGGTTGGCAGGGCATTGCCGCGG
>Ga0213869_10000677_pt1 | contig 26853 bp, 37 predicted proteins | sample PICome_10_FD_160083 | JGI IMG/M metagenome (GOLD analysis project Ga0213869, IMG submission 160083) | Coastal seawater microbial communities near Pivers Island, North Carolina, United States - PICO132 | ecosystem: Environmental > Aquatic > Marine > Coastal | place: USA: North Carolina...
TATAATCGACAGGGATTTATCCGCAGCGGCATGGGATATATCCAACCAGCAACAGATGAAAATGATGACAATGTGGTTGTTAATGACAACAAAACTTCTATTGTTAATCTACTAGAAGACGGGCATTCGTTTACTTTGGAAACTTATGCCACCGCCCAAAAGATAATTGCTGATTTGAACGGCAAGTTAATGATTAAAAAAATGACAGGCAATCTGTCTAATTTTGACAGTAACATCGTAAAGATATTATCTAATATGGAGGACACTAATAATTTTGGTGTTAGCATTATTGCTAGCCTCCCACATAGTATTGAGATTGATCGCAAGCGTGAACATGTCAACGATCGTATGGCACAACTAAAGCATAGCAGTCAGTATATGGGTGAAATTAAAAAAAGGTATGATATTGCCGTTGAAATCCTTGACTGTAAATTTATTCAAACCAGTGCAGTTTATATGATTACTGGTGTATATGCAGGTAAAGATATTATTAAGTTTTGGTGGCGAGATCAGCCTGATTTGAGCGATATGATCGAAGGTAAAAAAATTAAAATCCGCGGCACGGTTAATAAGCACGAGAATAGCAAATATTCCAATGCAAAGGAAACTATGATGAACCGTGTTAAAATTATGGGAGTTGTTGAGTGATTAATAATATCAAGACGTTTTTTAAAAGTAGTTATACTTCAGACCCAAGGGCATTTTATGCAGAGCTGATGGGTACGCTAACAGCGATTGTTGCAAGTGGGTGGCTGAGTTTTACTGCTGACAATCCCCCACTAATTTGGATCTATCCCTTTTATCTTGCCAGTAGCTTGTTTACTGCATACGCAGGTATTAGACGAAATGCTGCCTGGATTGCATTGCTGAGTGTATACTTTACATTTATCAATATCTATGGAATTCTTAACCTAACGGTGTTTTAATGTTCACTAATGAATTTTTTCCGGAAGCAAGTGTTACTACTGTTTTAGATGATAGTGGCAGTTTAGATGATGTGCATTTGGTTATTAGTGACAATAATGTTGTTCTGCGCCAGTGGAATGAAAACATGGATGACTATGACTATGTAGCAATGACGCATGAAATGTGGAAGAAGTTACTTTTGGCTCTTGATAAATCTGAAGGTGTCTTCAAATAAAATACTAACCTATTGAAAGCGAACGATTTTATTGTTCGCTTTTCGCTTGACTAGTATTGTGTCTTACTGTAGAGTGTATAGGTAAGTTAAAGAAATGTCTAGGAGGACAATATGGCTACTGCAATACAACTTAAAAAAACTCGTGTTAAAAAAGCTACTAAAATTGTAGAAGTAGTAAATGACGCAGTTGACAACCCAAACGAAACAGATGAGCAAATTGTTGAGCGTATGCGTGAACGTTTTAGCATCTTAGATGATATGACACAGGCATCAATTGACGGCGTTGTGCGTGGCATGGTTGTAACAGGACCTCCAGGCGTAGGCAAGAGCTTTGGCGTTGAGGCTGTACTAGAAAAAAACAGCTTGTTTGATAAACTAGCAGGCAACAAACTTCGCTTTGATGTAATCAAAGGCGCCAGCTCTGCTATTGGTTTGTATAAAGTACTATATCAAAATGCAGATCGTAATAACGTACTTGTGTTAGATGACTGTGATACTGTATTGTATGACGAAACAAGTCTTAACCTTCTCAAAGCGGCACTGGACAGCAGCAAGAAGCGTAACATTAGCTGGAACACCGACAGTGCATTGCTGCGCCGTGAAGGTATCCCTGACACATTTGAGTTCAAAGGCAGTGTTATTTTTATTACTAACCTCAAGTTTGACAAGGTACGTGGTAAGATTAAAGATCACTTGGACGCTATCATGTCACGCTGTCACTACTTGGATCTTACAATGGATACCACTCGTGAAAAAGTTTTGCGTTGTAAACAAATTGTAAATGACGGCATGCTTAATGAGTATGATTTTACCAAGGAAGAGGAATCTGCTCTTATGGACTTTATGATCGAGAACAAAGAAAAAATGCGTGAGATCAGCTTGCGTATGGTTACTAAACTTGCAGACTTGAAAAAGAGCATGGGCAGCAAGTGGATGCGAACTGCCGAAGTAACATGCATGCGTAGGTCATAATTTGGAATTTTTAATAAAAGCAATCATTGGCGGCATTATTGTCGCCAGTGTCGTCTCGGCGGCACAAAAAGGTAATCCCACAATTGGCGCTCTTATTTTGGGAATACCATTGGGTACTATTATTAGTCTAGTTTTTATGCATTTTGGTGGTGGAATTGAATCCAATACATTTGCCCAATTAGCAAAAGAAACTGTCTATTTTGTTCTAGTTAGCCTGGTATTCTTTCCTATATTTTCTTATATGATTGTCAATTATACATTTTGGCCATCACTTGCAACATCAATAGCAGTAACAATGATATGTCTGTATTGTCTGTTACTCTATATAAAGAAGTAAATCTTGACACCTGTCCTTATATGTAGTATATTATTATTATGAAATGCAAAATTATCCTAAAAGACGAAGTTAACTGTAAGATTGAAGGACTTGATCTTGACACACGAAAGAAGTGTGAAAAAGAACTCAAGTTTTTCCTTCCGCATGCCTACCATCTCCCAGCATATAAGTTGGGCAGGTGGGATGGTTGCATTAGTTATTTTACCGTGGGCGGCGTCACGTACATCAATTTACTGGAAAGGGTGCTGCCAATTATTATGGAAGCAGGCTATGATCCAGAGATAGAGGACATGCGTGAACACCACAGCCTGCCACTGTCGGCTGTTGACGAGACCACATTCCAGCATAAAGTATGGCCTGAAAAACATCCAGTAGCAGGACAACCAGTTACGTTGCGTGACTATCAAATTGAGATTGTAAATAAGTTCTTGGAAACTCCACATTGTTTGCAAGAGATTGCAACAGGTGCAGGCAAGACATTGATTACAGCCGCACTGAGCAATTGTGTAGAGCAATATGGACGTAGTATTGTAATTGTACCCAACAAAGATTTGGTTAAACAGACAGAAGCTGATTACATCAATCTAGGATTGGATGTAGGAGTATACTATGGTGATAAAAAAGACATTGGTAAAACTCACACAATTTGTACATGGCAAAGTTTAAATAGCATCAAGAAGCAATTCCGCGACGGCAAGACTGAGTTTAGTTTGCAGGATTTTATCGAAGATGTAGTATGTGTTATTGTAGATGAAGTACATCAAGCCAAGGCAGATGTTCTCAAAGAAATGCTGACAAAAGATATGGCAAAGATTCCACTACGTTGGGGACTAACAGGCACAATTCCAAAAGCAGACCATGAGAAGATTAGTCTTCAAGCATGCTTGGGTGAAGTTGTTAATAAATTAGCAGCAAGCGAGCTACAAGACATGGGCGTATTAAGTAATTGCCATGTTAACATTGTTCAGTTAAAGGAAATATCAGAGTATACGAATTATCAAGCAGAGCTGAGTTATTTGACTACAGATAAAACTCGTATGGAATATATTGCAGAGTTAATTAAACGTATCAGCGAAACAGGAAATACTCTGGTATTAGTAGATAGAATTAAAGCAGGTGAGCTATTAGTTGAAAATATAGAAGGCTCGTCATTTGTTAATGGAGCAATGAAAACCAATGACAGAAAAGACCAGTATGATGACATTAATGAAGGAACTAATCACATTCTTGTGGCAACCTATGGAGTGGCTGCCGTGGGTATTAACATTCCTCGTATCTTTAACATGGTTCTATTGGAGCCTGGGAAATCCTTTGTGAGGGTTATACAGAGTATTGGTCGTGGTGTTCGTAAAGCAAGCGACAAAGATCATGTGGAGATTTGGGACATTGCAAGCACAGCCAAATACAGCAAAAAGCACTTGGCTGAAAGAAAAAAGTTTTATAAGGACGCGAATTATCCGTTCAGTTTAGAAAAGGCAGATTATAGATGAAAATATTAACAGTTGATAATAAGCCATATGAGTTGGACGAAATACCCGACACAGTGGAAGATATACGATATAGTGTATTAGATTATAGTAACCCAAAGAATGTAGATTATTATTTTTACCCTTTGGTGTTTATGGAGAGCTTTTATTCACCAGCAGCGGTGCTCAGGGTAGGAAACCACACAGTTAATATTCCATTAGACTGGAGTGTTGTTGTATGTGATCCAATGGTTGGCGAACCAGAAGTAATGAGCTTGATGAGTTTAAATGATCGCGGATTTCATGCGTTTGCATTTAACCCTCTTACTGGATTTATGCCATCATATCTTGACTTGAGTATATCTAACATATATACTGATGTTAAATGGTATGCACCCAAGCTCAAGTTTGGTCATATTTTGGTAGTACCACTAGAAGATAAAGAAAACCCAGTATGTGCATTGTTTATTAAAGAAGCAAACAAGATTCCAGAAGTATTAGATATCAGTGAATTATTTTAATGTCAAACATTAGTATTAAAAATGAAATGTTAGCAATTGACACCAAAGATCGAGGATGGTGGAACCGATTGACTGATGAAGAACGCAAAAAGGTAGGACCGTGGATCCTTATGCGATATACTAGTGCCTGCAAAAATAACAACAAGCAATTTGAAGAACACTATCTTGAGTGGACTAATGAGCTAGTAAACACTCACTTTAATTCACTGAGCCATCATCCTCAATTACAAATACAGCTTATGCAGGCAATCGGCTTGGGTATAAGTATGTACCATCCTTGGATTGCACCGGGAAAAAAAGGCACAAGTAATAAGTTACATCAAACATTCCAAAAGATTTATCGTCATCTGAATGATGATGAATTAGACATCATGATTAATATGCATGACAAGGATGAACTAACTGAACTCTTAGAACAACACGGCATTGATAAAAAAGAAATTAAGAAGCTACTTAAATGACCTTTAAATGTGGATTTTGTAAAAAAAGTTTTAAAAAGGAAAGCACGTTAGCAGTGCATGTCTGTGAAAAGAAACGCAGACATATGGTTCGTGATAATAAAGATGCACAGCTTGGATTTAGAACATATCAATTATTTTACAAAGTTGGAACAAACAGTAAAAAAGAAAAAACATATGAAGATTTTGCTGACAGTCATTACTACACTGCATTTATTAAATTTGCAACATACTGTATAGATTTAAAAATTGATAATGTAGAAAACTATACTACATGGTTGATTAGAAATCAGACACGTTTGGATAAGTGGGCAAGTGACACAGTATTTAATAATTATATTAAAGATAGACTAAAGAACGAGAGTGTAAGTCGTGCAGTGGAAAGAACTGTACTATTCTTAAATGAGTGGGCGAGCGAAAACAATACAAACTATGATAATTATTTTACTATGATAAACACAAATATTGCAGTGGTTCATATATGTAGTGGAAAGATCAGTCCTTGGGTGTTATATGCAAGCAAGGGTGCGCAAGAGTTGCTTAATAGAATGAATGATGAACAGATTAGAATTATAAGCGAATATGTTGATCCACATTTTTGGAGCATAAGGATCAAACGCAAAGTAGAAGACTTTGTTTGGGTGGAAAGTGTAATGAAAGAGGCACAGCTATGATCGTTAATACTGATATTGATATTGACATTGCTAATCGTGATAAGTTATTGCGTTTAATTAAAAATACACCTGCCAGTATTAAAAACGATGACAAATTTAAAAAACACAATACTGGCGTCTATTTCCATGAAGTCCCAAGTAATCCAATAACAGGACTATGCACACTAGACTATAAGCAAGCAGAAGAGATTGGTTACTTTAAAATTGATATCCTAAATGTAAATATTTACGATAAAATTGATAATCAAGAACATATGGATAGGGTATTGTCAAAGGATCCAGTGTGGGAATTATTAGAACATCAAGACATTGTTTCACAATTGTTTCACATACACAATCACTTTGAAATTGTCAAGAAGATGCAACCAAAGTCATTACCACAATTGGCAATGGTTTTGGCTATTATTCGTCCAGCAAAAAGACATCTAATTGGAAAAGATTGGAATACAATTGAAACTTCTGTTTGGCAACGCCCAACAGACAATCAATATTTCTTCAAAAAGGCACACGCATATGCATATGCACAAGCAATTATCTTACAAATGAACCTGTTAGCATACCCAGATTAACTTTTTTTAACTAGATTAATACTTCTGCGTTTGATACGTTTAGTGATACTGTCACTTAACTTTACTCCAGGGCCGGATACTATTTCCATTTGCTTAACATTAAAACTCTGTACGCAGTATTGAAAATACCATCTATTAAGTAATGCAATATTGATAGGTAATTTTCTATTTGTTTCCCACCACCATTCTTCTCCGAGTTCAAGAAACTTTTGCTTTTGATCTATCTCTATAATTTTGTCATAAACATACATGCTGGCAATTTGGGTATCAATATTTTGAATTATACCCAAATATTCTTTGCCAGAATAGTTTATCACCGTTAAAAACGGATATTCATTTAATAATTCTTGGTACTTCGCTATCATTATACTTTTATTTATACAATCACGATTTCAACTGATTTGCATAAATACATGCAGAGGTATCACATATGAGTAATTATTCAACAAGCTACAGCATTAATCAATCAGGCGATTTGTACGCACTGGGAGACAGCGGTATTGCTACTGGGCAGTCACAGTATGGTGGCAGTAGAGGTACAACTATTAATGCGCCGGTAAATTATAGAAAAGCTAAGATTTTTCGTGGACTTGATTCTGAATTATTATTCTATGTAAAAAACCAAGACAGAAAGCCTATTATGTTATCTGGAATGGAACTAAATGCCACATTAATTAATAGAGAAACTGGCGGTGCAATTATTAGGCGTAGACTTGATATTTTGGATCCAGTCGCTGGTTTTTGTCGTTTAGTATTACGAGCTAGCGACATTAATGGATTAGACAAACAAGTTTGTGACCTTGTGCTAACATATACAAATGACAGAGGATTAGTTCTTCCACTATATACTGATTTAAATATGCGTCCTAACTTGGCAGTTGAAATCAGTCATGATGCACAACAGATACCATTAAAAACACAAATAAACGAAACTTGGTTACCAGATCAAGATTATACATATGGTAGTATTATGTATGGTCCCACCTATTACGGCAAATCAAATGGACTTGTCACACTGGCAGTTTATGTTTCTGGATATAGCGGTAAATTTTTCTTACAGGGTACAACTGCTATAGAACCACAAGATGATGACTGGTTTGACATTGAACTAGGTATCCAAAACTTCTATCACATGTTTAATGGTGAAACAGGAATAGAAGCATTTAACTTCCAATCCAACATTATGTTCTTCAGAGGAAAATGGCAACTGACTGGCAACGGAACAGTTGACAAATTGCAAATTAGACTGTAATATAAGTGTATGGCTTTAATTACAGACTATATTAGAACTCTGATTCCAGGTAACTGGCGCCCCAATCCAAGCGGTTGGACGTCAGGAAACTGTCCTGTATGTATTATTAATGGTGAAAGCCGCCCTGATACCAAAGGCAGGGGTGGATTTAGATTTGAAGCTGAAAAATTCCAATACAATTGCTTTAACTGTGGATATGCCACAGGTTGGAGCCCTGGCAAGCGACTAAGCCATCGTCTTAAAAAACTCATGATGCAACTTGGCGCAGACGAAAGCGATGTGCAACGTTTACAGCTTGAGCTAATGCAAGAAGATGAAATGGCAGCAGTTCTGATGAAACAGCGACGCCGAGACGAACCAGTTGTTATTGATTGGCCAGACATGGAACTTCCTCCTGAAACACAGACATTTAGTGAACAGACTCACCCTGATGCCAACTTTATAGAGGCGGCTCAGTATTTGCACAGTCGGGGATATGATGCTTCTGACAGTAGGTTTATGTATAGTACTAGCAAGCAACCTGCCAGAATGAATAAACGTATTATAATCCCATTTTATTATCAAAATAGGATAGTGGGATATACTGGCCGTTGGATCGGTAATCCACCAGAAGGGATGCCCAAATATTATAATAAGCAGCCTCCCAAAAACTTCGTTTATGGATTAGACCGACAGACATCAGACAAACAAATTGTTATTGTTACTGAAGGAATATTGGATGCCATTGTAACAGACGGCATTGCCATCGGCTCAAATAATATTAATGATGATCAGGCAAACGTTATTGACAAATTGAATAAGAATGTTATACTGATACCGGATGCAGATAAGCCTGGCCTAAAAGCTATTACTACAGCTTTAGAACGTGGTTGGAGTGTAAGTTTTCCCGAATGGGATGGATGCAAAGACGCAGGTGATGCGCAGATAAAATATGGTAGATTGTTTACAGTGCGCAGTATAATTGATAGTGCTATCAGCAATCCAACTAAAATACAAGTAATGGCAAAAAGGTACTGCAAATGAGCGAACAAAAAGAATATACACTAGAGCTACAGAAATTATTTGTTGAATTTTTAGCACAGGATCAAGAATTGTTTGTTCGTGTTAATAATATTCTCAGTAGTGACTTCTTTGATCGTAGTTTGCGCAAGGGTGTTGAGTTTATTCGCATGCATGCAAATGACTATGGTGCATTACCAACAATTCAACAAATTACAGCATCTAGCGGATTGGAGTTAGCAGGGCTTGGTGACAACATTGATAGCCGACATAAGGATTGGTTTATTGATGAGTTTGAACAGTTTTGTAAACACAAGGCATTGGAAGGTGCAATCCTAAAGTCAACAGACTTGCTGGAAAAGGGCGAGTTCGGCGCAGTTGAAAAGATGATTAAAGAAGCAGTTCAAATTGGACTTGCAAAACACTTAGGTACAAACTACTGGGAAAGCCCAGCAGAACGGATCGAGCGAGTGAGAAATGCACGTGGCGGCACAAGTACTGGTTGGAAAGATATTGATCACAAATTGTATGGTGGATTTAACCGCGGAGAGTTGAATATCTTTGCAGCGGCGTCTGGCGGCGGCAAAAGTTTGTTCTTGCAGAACTTAGCACTTAACTGGGCGATTGCAGGACATAATGTTGTCTACATCTCATTGGAACTTAGCGAAGAACTATGTAGTATGCGACTAGACAGTATGCTAACTGGCATGAATACAAAAGATGTATTCAAGAACGTTGATGATGTGAGTCTTAAAGTTGGTATGCAAGGCAAGAAGTCTGGTGCATTGCAGATTGTACAACTTAAAAACGGCATTACATGTAACGACTTGACTAGCTTTATGAAAGAATATGAGATTAAAACTGGTACTAAAGTAGATGCGATTTGTGTAGACTATTTGGACTTGATGATGCCAGCAGGTGTTAAAGTTAATGTAAGCGACATGTTTGTTAAAGACAAATATGTAAGTGAAGAACTACGTAACTTTGCAGTAGAAAATGACTTGTTGTTTGCAACTGCATCACAGTTGAATCGTAGCGCAGTTGAAGAGGTAGAGTTTGATCACAGTCATATTAGTGGAGGTTTGAGTAAGATCCAGACAGCAGATAATGTTATTGGTATCTTTACATCAAACGCAATGCGTGAACGTGGTCGTTATCAGATCCAGTTCATGAAAACACGTAGCAGTAGTGGCGTTGGCCAGAAAGTTGACTTGTCGTTTGATATTGCAGGTTTGCGTATTACTGATTTAGATGAAGATGATGATCATACTCCAGTGCATCAACCAAGTGCAATCTATGATAAAATTAAAAACAAAACTAACATGACATCACACACCAACAATTCAAATCAAAGTGAAGCAACAGAAGCAGCAGTGGTTAACAGTGACAGGCTACGCAGTATTCTAAAAAAACAAGACTAAACCTATTTTTTGCTAAATACACATAGCGGAAGGATAATACTGTGGAAAAAAGAACAAAAAGCCTATTACAAGAAATTAACAGCATTTCTCCAAAGCGTGACAAAACGCAACTGATAGAAAGCCGTGGCACCAATGCACTTGGTGCCATTATTAATCTATTGGAAATGATTGATTCTAATTATGATGCTGAAACAGCAGCAGATTTTCAGAAAAGAGTTCTACTCAGTATTAAAAGTCGTGACAATACACGATTCCTTCGTGGTATTAAAAAACTAAGAGGCGACTCATGAAAATAAGCGATATCTTAGGTGGATCAAAGAAGCGTAAGCATCGCAGCTCTAGAAAACACCGTATTACACAAAATAGTTTGTATACTGTAGATGCCTCCAAGCTACGTGAAAGTGTAGGCAGAGAGTATCAACACCTAGAAGATCTTGTATTCGTCAAAGGTAGTCGCGGCGCAATGGAAGCCGCAGACATACTTGACAATATGGGAAAAGATAGTAGTGACGTGGCTATTAAATGGGATGGCAACCCAACAGTTTATTATGGGCGTGAGCCAGACGGTACGTTTGTACTTGTGGGCAAAAATGGTTGGGGAAGAAATAAATCTACATCTAGCGAAGACTTGAAAAACTTTATCATGAGTACTGGCAAAGGTGAAGACTGGAGAGCTGAGTTTGCTGATGGTATGGCAAACATGTTTGAAATTATTAAAAAAGATTTTCCAGAAAACTTCCGTGGCTATGTATATGGAGACCTGCTATATCATCCAGGAAAACCTTTCCAAACTGGAAACACAATAACATTTACTCCCAATAAAGTAACATACACTGTTGATCCAAATAGTGAGATTGGCAAGCGTATCGGCCAAAGTAAAGTTGGCGTTACCCTGCATACAGTATACCCAGAGTTTGGAAGTAAAACCAGCGAACCAATTAAAGATGTTTCCGCTTTTGACAGCAGTGATGTGTTTACTATTGGACAGACTTATGTAACACATCAGCCCACAGTTGATGTGTCTGGAACAGATAATATTCGATCAATAGCCAAAAAATACGGTAATGATATTGACGCATTCCTTGCACCAGTTAAAGGACTTAGTGATTTGCGAAATATCATATACACGTTTGTCAACCAATTAGTAAAAACAAAAAATCTTGATGCTATCAGCACCAAGGGATTTTTTAATTGGCTACAAAACTCAAAAGTAAGTACAAATAAACAAGCTAAAATTACTGCAATGAATAACGAAAATCCAAATGCACTGGCATCTATATTCCAATTAGTAAATGCTGTCATGTCAGCGAAAAATAATGTTATTGATCAATTAGATTCAGCGCCAGCAGATATCACAGCATCCACAGGGAAAGAGCGTGGTGGGGAAGGATATGTAGCACAGAATAGTAAAACGAAACTTGTACCTCGACATAGATGGACACCAAACTGATGTTTAGTAAAGAATGTAAATTACACATGAAAGAAGCTGGTATGACCAGATGGCAACACTTTAAATTTGCGTTTGGTATCATGGTTGAATTAAAGAAAGCTGAACTTGCTATCCTAGTACATATGTTTGTTCCGAGATGTTGCCAGACATATGCAAGTGATAAAATTAAAGAATTAGCAGTGAGGTTAGACAAGCAATGAGTGATAAAAAATATACAGCAAAGCAATGGGCTGCAATCGAAGGCGGCCACACCATGGATGAAACTTCAACAGAACTATCATTTATGCAAACATTGGGAGAAGCAAAAATGTTTCGAAGCCGAGAACAGATTAGTCGTGAAGGTGCCCGTGGACTATCAGATCATTTGTTTGTCAGTTTACTAAGTCTATATGCAATGAGTAATGATTATAATTATGCACCACAGGCTCAAAAATATGCACAACAAACGACAATGCGTGGAGGGTTTAATAGCCCAGCCCCTGGCGGAACTGACGTGTATCAAACACTATACAGTCTAAAGCACCCAGAGCTGTTGTCAGGAAATGAAAAAGACACTGCCTTAATGAAAAAATTAAAAGTAAATGACAAGCACATTAAACGTTTCCTAGATCAAATGCGTAGCGGAAATATCAATCGAGGACAAGCACAGGCATTCTTCTTTAAGCTGGAACGTGACTTGGCTATACAGGATCCAAAACTAAGAGCAGCAAGACGACTAACACAAGATTGGGAAACATTAACTACTCAGCAACAGCAACTAGTAGGTTCACAGCTAATGAAATACTATAGAACTAATGCTAGACGCAGTGACTTGTTTCCTATGTTTAATGGGTTTGCGAAAGATAATAGTTTAGATATCAGCAAAGAGAAAAAATCCTCAATCAAACGTGCAGTACTTGGCGGCGCCGCTGCATTTGCAGCTGGCTATGCAGCCGGCAAATCAACAGAACTTTAATATGGAATATCATTTTACAGCGTATACGCTGGTGGATATCACTGACACTAAGTATAATGATCCACGTGGAAACACCCTGGAGTTTTTACAAGCACAGAATTTAAGTATGCTAATACAAGTTCTTAGTTTGAGATCACAGTTAATGACTCTTAAGACTACATTTGCAGAGCAGTGCAATATGGATGACTATAAATTCGGCAATCAATACACTGGATTGCAACGTGTATGGAAATTTACTTTTAGCAGTGAACACCAAACTACATGGTCGCGTGATGATAATTTATTTTACCATGCAATTACTGACACTAATACTGTTCCAGTCTATACTCAACTAAAAGAAACTGCTAATATTGATAAATTTTTTAATAGTACTTGCACTGATAAATTAAATATATACTTCAAAGAAGTGCTAATCGCATAAATACATATAGTATACGAGACGTATAGTGACGATAAGCAGGCTCTTTAAGAGGCAGCGGATGATAAACTTTGGAGACAGAGAATGGCAATAACGCAGTCAAGACTTGAGCGTGAAAATCTCGAGGCACATGTTGATTTATGTGCAGAGAGGTACCGCGTGTTAGAAGAAAAATTAATTAGACTAGAATCCAAAGTTGACAGTCTAGCAGATACCATTGCATTGATGGCTGAAAAGCAACAAACAGACAAAGCAAGTAATAATAAATTAGTAATAGGTGCAGCAGCAACAGTGATTGCTGGTTTGTTATCAACGGTAGTATTGTTATTGTTGAATTTGCAAACTGTAACACCAATGATGGGCGGATAAATGTTTTTAAACGAATCATACCAAACAATTGTTAGCGAAGCAAAGGTAGTCTTTGCTCGCCGAGGCAAGAGTTTAACTAAGAAATTTCGTTGTACAGTTGGCAAGCGCAAGGGCAGAGTAGTGAGTAACCCACAGCAATGTGCGGCTCCTATCGACCTAAAAAAGAGATTCGTATTAAAAAGAACAAAGGCAAGTATGGGTGCGAGAATGGCAAAGAAAGCCAAAAGAACAAAACGTACTAATCCAGCAAGTAAGATTGCAGCAAAACTAAACAGGGCAAGAAGATGAAAATTTTAAACAACAGTATTGTAGATACCGTAATTGAATATGCAAATGTAAAATTTGGTGTGGAACTAGAAAAAGATACAGTGTCAGCACAGCTGAAAGAACGTAGTTTTGGTGAATTGATGCAATTAACTAATGCAATCAAAGATGAAGACAATGACCAGTTTAGTGATTTAATTGATTTAAGTATTGATGAGGCATACGGCACATCAACAACATCACAGCCTAGTAGTGCTACAATACGTTCACAAGGAACACTTGCAGCAACTGACAATCGCCGCGCAACGAATGCAGAATTAAAAGCAAGCCGCCAAACATCTACACAGCGCACAGTGGCAGGAAGTAATAAAACTTCCACTGGTTCACGAAGTGTTGCTGATCCAAGCGATAACCAGCGTAATCAAAACTCAGCGCAAGCCAATTCAAACTCACAAGAAATTGATAGACTTAAAGATCTTGTTATGAAAGTGGCAAGGGGAAAGTAAATGAGAGTTTTTGAATCACCAGGTGGTATCCAAGTATTATTGTCAAATGCAGAGTATAAAACTCTTGACACTCTAGATGAAACATGTAAGAATGATATGTCACCACGCCAGGCACACATAGCGCAACAACTTGTAACTAAAGGAGTTGCGGTTAAACGTGTCAAAGAAGGCAAGGTTTATTTTAGTAAAGCAAAAGGGAGTCTTTAAAATGCCTACACCAGAAGTAAAGGGAATGATGGATATTCTAGCAAAACTAGAAAACGCCGCTGAAAATGTTGAAATGTCTGACGGAAACGTAGTTCGTTCATCTGGACGTCCTGAAGTAGACGAAATGTATAATATCCTAAACAAGCTAAATGAAGCCACAAATAGTGCTGCAACAAATGTTGTCAAGCAGTCACCTTCACCATCATCTGAAAGTGACAATGTTGGTATTGGCGGATATCACATTGTATTAAATAAAAAGATTGTTGAAGGTTACAAAAAAACATACTATACTGTTACACAGGACCAAAAAGTAATTTATGAAGATCTTGCTTTATTTGAAAGTGCAATGGCTATTGTTAAAAAACTAATGTTTAACAAAAATGGCATTGAAAAAATTGTAGAATATGATAATCGTTATGATAGTGTATTGCTTGAAGCAGCGAGCTACAAAAAAAGACTAAAGATTGTTACTGAGGATGTAAAGTATGACATTTTTGTTGCAAAACACACATCAGCAGTGGATAAGATGAAGAATATAAAGCGTCACATCAAAAATTTGATGTAATTTTAAAGATATGTATAAATACATTATATACAATTATAGCGAGGTTTAACTATGAATTTATTCGATTTACAAGAGAACAAGTTTGCAAAACTACGCCGTACTCTATCAGAAGTATTTGAAAGTGATTTCAATTTTGATATGGACGGTAAAAAACTAGTTCAGATTCAGGAAGCAACAGCAGGACGCATTGCTACACTGAGAGAAAACGGAGTGGACGTAAGCCACCGAGATTACCAAAAGCTACTGCTAATTGCAGAAGGCTTAAAACTTGTTGTTGCTGAAGCACATGGCACAGTAACAGAATCAGCAGATCTTGATCAAGCTGAAGTACTATTGGCTGCAAAACAAATGGGCGATGACCTACAGAAAATGGCAGAAACATTAGCAAGCATGCAAGTTGAAGAACTAATGAGCATTCACAATGCAATGAAAGAGCAAGTTGGCATAGCAGAAGCAGACGCATTTAATGCATCAGCAGAGCAGTCAATCAGTGCAGCACTAGAAGCAGTAAAAGCTGCTAATGAAGGTGTTAACAATGCGCTATTAGTAGCTCAAGGACAAGCACCAGCACAGGACATGGAAATGGATGGCATGGACATGGAACCAGAAATGGGCGGCGATGACATGGATATGGAACCAGAAATGGGCGACGAATTTGCCGGTGATGATTCTGCAGACATGGATACAGACATTGATGGTCGTGAAATGAAAGAGGATGCATATCTTTCAGCTCTTAAAATGGTTAAAGAACAACAGTCAGAAGGAAAAGTTTCTCCTGAAGTTTTAAAGCAAGCATTTTCTCTACTGAAGAAGTAATATTATGAGAATCACTGATATCATTCGTGAAGTACAAGAAGTTGATCAAACAATAATTGATCACTTAACTGCTCTTGATGCAGAAGGACTGAATAGTATCGGTATAGACAGCTTAACTAGTTCACTACAAAAAAATGGAGTTGCAGTAGACAGAGATATGGTTTTTGATGTAGTACAAAACCTCGCAATAGTAGACAATATTAAAGACGATATTGTCTACTTCAACTCTAATAGTGAAGAAAGTGGTTACGATAATCAAGTAGATCCAGAAAAGCAAGACAAGACCATTGATAGAATGGCTCGCAAGCAAACGAAAAAAGAGTTAAACAAATGACAGTAGGATTAAACGCAGCACAGGCTAGAGCAAAAAGCCAACAAGACATGATCATATATAACGAAGTTAATGCAATTATGCTCGCAGTACTAGCTTCTAGTGCAAACGGCGTTTATGAAGCAAATGTAAGTGATGGTACTACCATGACAGAGTCGACACCCATTGCTACTAGAATTGGTACTGTGAATGATCCCATAATTGTTCCTGGAGACACTCTTATTATCAATAACCAGACTATTGTTTTGGGAGCAACTGGCACTAATCTCAATGCTATTATTGCTGACATTAACGACGCCAATGTACCGGGAGTAAGTGCATCGAAAGATAATGACTATCTTGTATTGGAAATAACAGTTTTACCAAGTCAGGTTTGGCAATATGAAATTAACAGTGGTGCTACTGCTACTGCAAAAGTAGGACTAACAGTTGGCGTGTACACAGTATCTGACCCAACAAGTGTTTCATATTATAATGCATGGCAAGGCGTTACCACTGATAGAGCGATCTCTGAACAAATTTCAAGTGTTGAAAAATACTTTAATAACTTGGGATATCGTATTCAAAAGCTAGCACATCCACAAACGGGTAAAACATTTATCTGGAATCTATATTGGTAGATTAAATGACTAAGGTTGGATTCTTGGGATGCAGCTATAGTGCTTATGACCAAAAAAGCGTACAAGAGAATAGTTGGACATACCAATTAGCTCAAAAATTTCCCCAGCATCAATATTACAATTATGCCCTTGGCGGCAGGGGAATTGATTATCTCCAGTGGTGTTTGTTGGACGCCAAAGAACAAAACATTGATATCATTTTTGTAAATACCACCTATCCCAGTCGAGTTGGATATTTGGTGGATGGCGGTTCGTCATTAGATAACTTTACATTCGTAGATACTAAAATAACTGAAAATTTTAAATTAAGACAGTTGGAATCACCTCATGTGTGGGCTACTCATGGAGTATTGGGACATGATAGATATAATGGTCGTCTGTTTCAAGATGCGATAAATTTACAATCTATAAGTGAAAATAGAAACACATATATTAAGAAGTTCTATAAAAATATTACAAAGTTGTATAATTTTAAACATATCGTAATGCTAAACTTTGTGTCTGATCATAAGTTTATGGACGAGAGTTGTGTTTGGTATCAGATACACAAGCAGTTTAATGCATATACCACGGAAATGCTATACAACGCTGGAATAGTATTAGGTCCTGACGATGACCACTGGACGTTCAAGGGAAATCAATGGGTTTTAGACAATTTTGTTTTAACCAAAGAAGTTATTGACATTCTAAATCATTCATAGTAATATAGCAGTATGATTAAAATAAATTCTCCATACCCGTATAAAGAACTGAAGCGTAAGCAAATCGACGGTAAGCGTCTATATGAAAACCCATGGGGCAACCCTGTTCCAAGTGTTACTACGATTCTAGATAAAACTAAACCATATGAAAAGCGTATGGCTTTGGCTAATTGGAAGAAGCGTGTGGGTGAAGAAGAAGCACAGAAAATTGTTACTGAAGCTGCTGGCAACGGAACAATGATGCATGATCAACTTGAGGCTTGGAATAAAGGTGTTGAGTACACTGGCAAGTCTACCCCACTGTCACGCATGATGGCACAAGTTATTATTGATAATATTGAACCTGACTTGCAAGAAGTTTGGGGTGCAGAAGTTAGACTATGCGCTCCTAACCTGTATGCTGGAACAACTGATCTGGTTGGTGTGTACAAAGGCAAGCCAACTATTATGGACTACAAGCAAACTAATAAACCTAAGAAACGTGAATGGATTGACGACTATTTCCTTCAAGGCGCCGCGTATGCTATTGCACATAATGAACTCTACGATACTGACATTAATAGTATTGCTATCTTTATGTGCAGCAAACAATGTAATTGGCAGTTGTTTGAAGTTACTGGTGATGAGTTTGATTATTGGGCAACAAAATGGGCTGAAAGAGTAGCTGAGTTTTATAACCTATAGGATAAATATACATATGGAGATTTTAAAAAATGGCAAACATTCTATCTAAACACACGCAGCGCCAAGGCGACTTATCTGATCTACCAGTAGGTCCTGACAATGGACTATTGGCTGGCGAATTTGGTTATGCAACTGACGAGTATAGACTTTTCATTGGTAACGAAAAATATTCGCAGGATACTAACGGAACTTTAAACTATCGCATGCCGGTAGATTTAGACGGCATGTTGCCTGGTTCTTTTGAAGTTTTTTTAGAAAATGACGACCTAACAGTACAGACAAAACTAAGCAATTATACATATCGTGACTTTATTATAGAACTTAGTGAAATCCCACCAGAAAATCATAAAATCGTATTATACTTTAACACTGAAATTATGACTGCCCAAGCGCCTGAGGGTATCAGTGATCCAGTGAGAGCAGTCGGCATGTCTGCTCCTGAAACTGATAAACCCTTTCCATATATTGCTATTAACTCAAATAGATTTGATAACATTCTAATACGCTATACATTAAATATTGTCACAGAATCACATAAGCGCCAAGGTACAATACGTGTATCTATTGATAAGGTCGCTGGTACATTTACTATAGAAGATGATTATAATTCCAACTGTGATGGTGTTGCACTAGATCATACATTTAGTGGTACTCTTGTAGGTGGCATATTTACTTTAACTTATACTACTTCTGATACGCAAGAGGCGTTGTTTTCATGGATTGAAGATAATTTTAATTCAACAGAGACTGCGACTGCCCTGGGCGGCTACTCCGTGGAAGTACCAGTTGTAGTGTCATCTAAATTAGCAACTATAGACACTGCCACACGTGATGCATTAATTTCAGAAAATGGTGATATGATCTATAATACAGATACAAACAAATTTCAAGGCTATGCAAATGGCGCTTGGGTAGACTTGCATTAGGTATTAAAAATGATGCCCAATGTATGGCTAGAGAGCCCACAACAAAAACTTAAAATCTGGAGAAAATTCAGAAAAGAATTAATAAATATTAACGATGAAGAGGTCCTACAATCAGTAGTTGACTGGTGGAAATCAGCGCCGATTAATTCGAGAGTAATTGATCCTTATGACAATGCTGATTGGCCGAATCCATGGGATTTACTATACACTGGAGATTACGATGAAAATGTGATTGCTCTTGGTATGGCTTATACTTTGGAATTAATCGACTGGCCATGTGAAATAAAACTAATACAGGACAAAAATAAAAGTGAAGTAAAATTAATTATTTTAGTTGACGACGAGTACATTTTAAACTATACTTATGGTATAATTAATAAACTTGCGGACATATCACATTGTGATATACTAAAGAGTTGGGACACTGAGCAGTTAACCTAGCTTTATATAAATTTTTTTATTGTTAAATAACTGATACTGTAAACCAACGAGAAGGTAAAAATATGAATAACAGCCAAATTTCTGTCTTGAAAAGAGATGGATCATCAGAAAATTTAGACTTGGAAAAAATGCACAAAGTTGTATTTTTTGCTTGTGAAGGTGTGACTGGTGTAAGTGCCAGTGAAGTTGAGTTGCGAAGCCACTTGCAATTTTATAACAGCATTAAAACTTCAGATGTACAAGAGACATTAATCAAAGCAGCCGCCGATCTTATCTCAGAAGAGACCCCTAATTACCAGTGGGTAGCAGGACGCTTAATTAACTATCATATTCGAAAGCAAGTGTATAGTACATATACTCCGTTCCATCTTGCAGATATTGCTCGCAAGAATGTTGAGCTAGGATACTATGATGAGAGTTTTTTTTCTGTTTATAGTGATAATGAAATTGAGCAATTAAACAGTTATATCAAACATGATCGAGACGAGAATATTGCATACGTTGGTATGGAACAATTCCGCAGTAAGTATTTGGTACAGAATCGTGTTACTGGTGAGATTTTTGAAACCCCGCAGATTGCATACATGATGATTGCAGCCACACTTTTTGCTAACTATCCCCAAGAAACAAGAATGAAATGGGTAAAGGATTTTTATGATGCTATTAGTAATTTTGATATCAGTCTGCCTACTCCTATTATGGCGGGATTACGAACGCCACAGAGGCAGTTCAGTAGTTGCGTTCTTATCGAGACTGGTGATAGCCTTGACAGCATCAGTGCTACTAGTTCAGCTATTGTTAAGTACGTAAGTCAAAAAGCTGGCATTGGCGTTGGTGCTGGTAGCATTCGTGCTATCGGTTCGCCAATACGCAAAGGTGATGCAAGCCACACAGGTGTTATTCCTTTCTATAAGCACTTTCAAAGTGCAGTTAAGTCATGTAGCCAAGGCGGTGTCCGCGGTGGGGCCGCAACTCTTTATTATCCTATCTGGCACTATGAAGTAGAAGACCTACTAGTGCTTAAAAACAATAAAGGCACAGAAGACAATCGTGTTCGTCACTTAGATTACGGCGTACAGTTCAACAAACTAATGTATGAGCGTCTACTAACCGGCGGCAATATTACACTATTCTCGCCCAGTGATGTGCCAGGACTTTATGATGCATTTTTTGCAGACCAAGATCGTTTTCGTGAGCTATATGAAGCCGCAGAACGCAAAAAAGACATTCGCAAGCAAGTTGTTTCGGCAAGTGATTTATTCGGGTCGTTTATGGAAGAACGCAAAAATACTGGACGTATCTATTTGATGAATGTAGATCACGCCAACACGCATGGTAGTTTTGACGAGTCATTGGCTCCTGTTAAACAAAGTAACCTATGTTGTGAAATTAACTTGCCAACAAAGCCTCTTAATGCATTTAACGATGAAGAGGGAGAAATTTCACTATGTACGCTCAGTGCTATCAATTGGGGTAATATTAAAACTCCAGCAGACTTTGAACGTGTTTGTGCATTAGCAGTACGTGGACTGGATGAACTATTAGACTATCAAAATTATCCTGTGTTAGCAGCACAGTTATCAACAATGAAGCGCCGCCCTTTGGGTGTGGGTATTATTAACTTTGCTTTCTGGCTAGCTAAAAACAATTTAACCTATCAGCATATTGATGCCGAGGGACTAGCCTTAGTAGACGAATGGACAGAAGCATGGAGTTATTACTTAATTAAAGCCAGTGCGGACCTTGCAATCGAAAAAGGCAATATTGAAGGTGTATGCGAAACAAAATACGGACAAGGCATTACACCAAACCAAACTTATAAACAAGAAGTAGACGAACTAGTACCACACGTTGAGCGTATGGATTGGGACAGTCTACGTCAACAACTTAAAGAAACTGGAATTAGAAACTCGACACTAATGGCACTTATGCCAGCAGAGACAAGCGCACAGATTTCAAACAGCACAAACGGTATTGAACCACCACGTGCGTTTGTGTCAGTCAAGCAATCAAAGCACGGTGTACTAAAGCAAGTGGTTCCAGGATATCCTAGACTGAAAAACAAGTATGATTTATTATGGAGTCAACATAGTCCAGAAGGCTATTTGAAGATTATGGCAATTTTACAAAAGTATATCGATCAGGGCATCAGTGTTAATACAAGTTACAACCCGGAATTTTATGAAGATGAAAAGATTCCAATGAGTACAATGCTACAGCATCTTGTAATGTTCTACAAATACGGCGGAAAACAATTGTATTACTTTAACACATATGATGGTCAAGGCGAAATTGACTTCAAAGACGACACCCCATTGGCTATCTCAGACATCGATGATGATGACTGCGATAGTTGCGTAATTTAGGAAATAATAATGTCAGTACTAAACACAGAGAACAAAAAACACCATACGCAAGCAAATGCGTTTTTGGATGAAGGCCTAGGCTTTCAAAGATACGATATATTAAAATATAAACAATTTGATAAACTAACAGAAAAGCAATTGGGTTTTTTCTGGCAACCACAAGAAGTAGATGTAAGTAAAGACAGTAGTGATTTTAAGAAACTTACTGAGCATGAACAGCATATCTTTACAAGTAACTTAAAGCGTCAGATCTTGTTGGATAGTGTACAAGGACGTAGCCCTAACTTGGCATTGTTGCCAATTACTACGCTTCCAGAACTGGAAACATGGATTGAAACTTGGGCGTTTAGCGAAACAATTCACTCACGTAGTTACACTCATATTATTCGTAATATCTACTCAAATCCAAGCATAGTATTTGACAGCCTTTTGGATAACAAAGAGATTGTGGAATGTGCTGATGACATTTCAAAGTATTATGATGATCTTATCGAATATCAACAGTGGTATCAATTGTTGGGCGAAGGCACACACACTGTTAATGGTAAAAAGATTACTGTTGACAAGCGTGAACTTAAAAAGAAAATCTGGATGTGTTTAAACAGTGTAAACGTATTAGAAGGTATTCGCTTCTATGTAAGTTTTGCTTGCTCTTGGGCATTTGCAGAACTCAAGAAGATGGAAGGTAATGCTAAAATTATTAAATTTATTGCACGTGACGAAAACATACACCTTGCATCAACACAATATCTTCTTACCAAAGTTCTTGTTAAAGAAGATCCTGAATTTGCGGAAATTGCAAAAGAGTGCGAATCAGACATTATTCAAATGTTTGTAGATGCAGTAGAACAGGAAAAGCAATGGGCACAATACCTATTCAAGGACGGGTCAATGATTGGCCTAAACGCTGAACTATTACATAACTATATTGAATGGATCTGTTGTAAGCGTATGACAGCGTTGGGACTAAAATGCCCGTACACTACCACACAAGCCAACCCACTACCGTGGACGCAGAAATGGATTAGCGGTGCAGAAGTTCAAGTAGCACCACAAGAAACAGAAATTAGTTCATATATACTGGGCGGCGTTAAAAAAGATGTCAGTGAAGACACATTTAAAGGATTTAGTTTATGATTGAAATTTATGGTAAACCAGCATGTCCGCATTGTGATCAAGCAAAGCGGCTTTGCGAACAACGTGAGTTAGAATACAAGTATTTTCAACTCGACACAGACTTTACTCGTGAAGAAATATTAGAGATGTTCCCCGGAGCACGTACCTTCCCACAGATTAAAGTTAATGGAACATCAATAGGCGGTAAGGATCAATTAGGTACTTACTTAGAAGAAACCAATTACAACGGAACCGGATACACATTATGATTATTGAAACACCATACAAAACAGGTGATGTAGTAAGTATTAAACTCAGTAGTGGCGAGGAAATGATTGCACGTTTAGATGCGGAAGATTCATCACACGCTACAGTAACTAAACCATTAATGCTTATGGCAACTGAGCAAGGTATGGGCCTAGCACCATTCATGTTTACTGTTAGCCCAGATGCTAAGATTAAGCTAAAACTAAATAGTATTGTATGTATTGTCAAGTCTGCTAAAGACACTACTGATACGTACACACAACAGACAACAGGAATTGTAACAGTATAATGAGCGGTGTGCATAGAAATGGCGATCAAAGAAGTTGTGGAGCAAGTAACATTGTTTCGGGACAAGCTACTGTCTATGCAAACACCAAATTAGTCAGTGTTGACAATGATCCAAACTCGCATGGTGGCGGTACATTGAACGCCGCTAATCCCAATGTTCGTATTAATGGTAAGTTAGTGGTAATACAAGGCAACAGTGCCTCGCCAGATGGACTATGTCCTATCCCTGGGGGATCGCATTGTGCGCCCAGTGCTGTTGGTTGTAGTGGTGATGTGAAGGTAGGCGGGTAATGACTGACTTTACAAGCGGTTTATCTTCAGCTAATGATTATTTAAATCGCACAGTAAGTATTCCAAATTCTATTGATATTGGGCCAGCAGGAGCAATTATAAAAGGCGAAACTAGTTTTAGTTTGCGAGAACTAATTTGTAGTTTATTGGCAGGTAATGGTATTAAACTACCTAACTTGCAAATTTGTCTTAAAGCTAACATTGCAGGGCTTTTGGCTGAGATTGGTATTAATATTAATGGAGCATTAGCTAAACTACAAGGCGCTCTCAATAAAGCACAGGCTGCACTTGACTCGTTCATTGCGCACACCAATATTGAAAATATTATTGGAAGGTTGAATGATGCAATAGCTGAATTTGCCGCAATTGCCAATATGATTAATTTTTGTGGAACACCAATTATGCCAAGAGCAATCCCCAATGTACTTGGTGATTTATTTGGTAGCTTTACTGGCGCAGGACAAAATGTATTAGACCAATTGGGAACAATTGCAAACAGTGATATCGGAGGCTGTATTAGCCTCCCAGGTGCTGGCGGATCCTCAGGCGCTTCATTTAGTGCTGGTATATTTACTGGAGGAACGCTGGGAGACATTGCTGATTTAATGAAACAGCCTGATGGCTCATATAGTATTCAGGAATTAGTTAATGCGCCCCAAAGTGTACTTGATGGATTTGCTTCACATATAGATGCCTTTGCTGATGATATGCAAAACCTTATAGAGTTTGAAAATAACTTTAAGGGAACCGAACCTGATAGCACAACTGGTGAAACTGGCAACGGCGGGAGTGTGTTCAGTCCAGTGGATAGAATACACACTGGTGTTGGTGTTGCTATTGATCCATCAACAATGACACTGGCGCAAGCACAGAGACTGGGCGCTGGATTACAAGCAGCATTTAATCAATTGGAGCCATATGAAGTTGACGCATCTGGCAAAAGCATATTTGATTATATACTAGAACCAGAGCTAATTTCAAAGCTACGCAATCAAACTGATCCAGAAATACAAGGCGTGACACGTGTACCGACATATGACTACTGTGGGAGAGTAACTGGTTATACTGATGTTCCAGATGCAGCGACTTCAGCAGTAAGTGCTGGTTCTCCAGTAGAGCCATCTGCACAGCCAGCGGCAACAGCTATAGCAACCACAGGCACAGTAGTTAATACACCATCTAACGCCACAACGAATTTAACCAATCCTAACCCTATTGCGCAAGAAGACATCCCATCTAGTCCAATCGGCAAAGCCGGTGACAAAAAAGGTGCAATTGCCACTGATGGTGAGCATATGTATATTGCGACAGCAGACTATGACGGCGTGACCAATATTTGGAAACGTGCTAGTTTAGGAACTTGGTAAGATATCTTTTTAAAAGTAACATCTTTTACTTGACATCTAGAACGGTTATGTTATATTAAGAACATAAGATGTAAACAAACAACAATGGTAGAAATATGAGAGCTCAACTTTATCCTGATGGTATAAAACGCATTAATGCGAAAATTGAAATACCAATGACTCACGGCGATGTATCTGAATATATTATAAGTGCAATCGCTCAACGACAAGTCACCTTAGATCAAGTACAAGAACTAAACAAGCGTGAACTTTTGCGTGTAGCCAAGGGTGAGATTCGAACACAAGGTGTTGATGCGCCCAGAGGCAATGTATCTCAAGTGGATCGAGACACTCAGGTAATTGTTAATAATTATGTAAAGAGAATGTTTCCAGAGTTGCTATGATAAATGATATATCAGATGAATGGTTTATGCACGGTTTGCAACTAGCCATGTCTGATATAGATAGAGAACTCGGAATAGATATAGTAAGGATATTACAAAATGAAAAAGTTTTTGATAGCGATGACAGCAATAGCGATGACCACATCTATCGTCAATGCTGAAAGTTATGACAACACTACTACTGTTCGTGGAACAGTATTGAGCAGCGTGCCTCATTATCATAACAAAATAGTTAAAGTACCATCTACAAAATGTACTATTAAAGATATACCTATCTACTCTAAAAATAAAGGGAGTGCTGGTGAAGGCGCCCTAGCTGGTATGATTATTGGCGGCATCCTCGGTAAAGCAATTGGTGGAAACGACGGCGGCGCAGCAGCCGGCGCAATATTAGGTGGTGTTATTGGTGCAGATAAATCAGGCGCAAAACCCGGACGTGAAATTGTCGGCTATCGCCAGGAAGAAAGCTGCCGGACAGTCCACGTAAACGAGACACGAAGTGTAGCAAGCGGCTGGACCACAACTGTAGAATATGGTGGTGCCACAATTACACAAAAAACTACTCGTAGGTTTTATGAGGGTCAAACGGTAATTATTAATTTATCTGCGTCTATACAAGAATAATAGTTATCTACGTAGATAAAAAGGATAAATAAAACGTAGGAAAAATAAAAAAGGTGTTGACAACGACATCATTATACGTTATATTGAATACATAAGTTGATGCAAAGACATTAGCACGTTATTTGACAATTGAATAAGAATAAACTACTTACTAGATACGTCTGTGTAGAGGCGTTGATCAGCTAAAAGCACTATCTCAACGAGAATAATTCGCGCTTGCGGACGGGCCCGTCCGCCTGTGAAATATCAGTATCGTGAAAACGTAGGGGTGTTAGTTTCAATCAAACTAGAGCGGCAATGTCAATAAGGCCGTGCGGAGAGATTGGAGATACTAGCTCGGGCGCATCTAGTAAGTAGTTTAATGCCCCTATAGCTCAGCTGGTAGAGCAACTGATTTGTAATCAGTAGGTCCGCGGTTCGAGTCCGTGTGGGGGCACCACGTGCGAGTATGGTGGAATTGGTAGACACGCTAGATTTAGGTTCTAGTGCAGCAATGCGTGGAGGTTCAAGTCCTCTTACTCGTACCAAGTTAAAGGGTTTTGTTCCCCTTGTTAAACAATTGAGCAAATGGTGCCCAGGATGACCTGAGTAGGTCCCAAAACTGCTCGGTGTTTAAAGGACACGTTAGTTTGCCACTAACTAGTATGGGTTACCAAGTCCCATATGATGAAGTGAGTTCGCAGTCACAACAAAAGGGTCGATGCAAGTATGCCGGCAGGTGTTTGTCGTTAGTGCAAAGCGTGGAGCGAAAGCGTTGAACCGTTAGCATATACACACTAATATCATAAATAGATATATAGTAATTAGGAGCTCGTACCAATAATATGGTAATATTTAAAATGGACAGTGTCGAGCCACACACGTCAGGAAAGACATACAACAGTAAATTTTAATTGGGGCGTTAGCTCAGATGGGAGAGCACCTGCTTTGCAAGCAGGGGGTCATCGGTTCGATCCCGATACGCTCCACCAATTATAATGAGGGTTGCTACTTAATAAGCACGCCAATACCTACGGTTAGGTATCAGGACTGTAAAGAGTTTCATTCCTCTTTTGAAATAATTGAATGAATGATGCCGGCAAAACCCG
>Ga0213869_10000678_pt1 | contig 26789 bp, 20 predicted proteins | sample PICome_10_FD_160083 | JGI IMG/M metagenome (GOLD analysis project Ga0213869, IMG submission 160083) | Coastal seawater microbial communities near Pivers Island, North Carolina, United States - PICO132 | ecosystem: Environmental > Aquatic > Marine > Coastal | place: USA: North Carolina...
CTTGAAGTATAATGAGACAGGCCTTCCCAAGCCTTGCCCCACGACGTGTCAACAATCCCAACAACAGAGCCTCGAGAACTTCGCAGTTCTGGAAGCAATTGCTGAGTCAAATAATAGGGCGCCTCCATGTGCAAACGGTTCAGGTTTCTGAAGGTTTCAAACGATGTCTCCTCAAATGTAGATTGGCTATAGAACGAAGCGTTGTGAACCAGTCCAGAAAGCCCATTCTCCTTGACGAGGGTGTGGTTCTTGACTTCATCAACCAGGTGTTTTAGTTGATCATCAACGGTCAAATCTGCCTGAAGAATCGCCCCGCATTTGCGGTTGTTTTGAGCCTCCGCTTGTTCGAGCAGTTCTTGTGCTGCTTGGCGGGAGGAACGGACATGGATCAACACAAACCATCCCGCATTCATGAGCCTGTTCGCAGTGGCTGCACCCAGCCGGTGGCCAGCCCCTGTAATCAGCGCAACTTTGGTGCTCATGGTACGAATGGCGAGGACTCAATTCATGAAACCTCGTATGAATTCACGATTCACACAACACCTTGACCAGCATGGGCTTGAATCACACACCTTTTTGATGGCCTCCTGCTGCCCCTTACTGAGGAGGGAGTAGCGTAGAAGGAAAACCCCTACCAATGGCCGCATCCAAAGGTGACTCCGAAGCATCCGCAAAACGGCAAGGGCGGCTCCCCAAGTGGTTCAAAACCCGTCTGCCAAGCGGAGAACAACAAGCCATCTTCAACGCCACGAAAACTGCTGTTAAGGACAACAAACTCAACACAGTATGCGAAGAGGCGCGCTGCCCGAACATTCACGATTGCTGGGCTTCAGGCGATGCAACATTCATGATCGCTGGCCAGGAATGCACCAGAGGATGCCGTTTTTGTGCCGTTGGCACCATCAAGAGACCCCCTGCGCTTGACCCGGAGGAGCCTGCGCACCTCGCTCAGGCCGTATCTTCGATGAATTTGCGTCATGCCGTCATCACGGTGGTCAACAGAGACGACCTGCCCGATAGCGGAGCTGACCATTACAAACAATGCATTGATGCCGTTCACGCACATGCACCAGAGGTCACACTCGAACTCCTTTGTTCCGACCTTGCGGGAGATCACGTGGCGCTCAAACACTTATTGAACAACAGCCCGCTCGCAGTATTTGCACATAACGTAGAGTGCGTCCCCAGGCTTGATGCAACGGTCAGAGACGCACGTGCATCGTTCAACCAGTCTTTGGAAATCCTCAGGCAGGCCAAAGTGTTGCGTCCGGATATCCTCACCAAGTCATCCCTGATGGTCGGCGTTGGTGAAACCGATGAAGAAATTCTTGAAGCGTTGGAGTTGCTTAGAGAAGCGGGTGTTGACCTCATCACCATAGGTCAATATCTCGCTCCTTCTGCAAGCCATCTTACCGTTGACCGATTCCCTGAACCTGAAATGTACGATCTTTGGGCCATTCATGCCATCGACATCGGATTCTCTGGCATTGCAAGCGGCCCACTGGTCCGTTCATCCTTCAAAGCAGGCCTCTTGTACAGGAAAACAAAGGATGCAGCCAACACAGAAACAATGCCGGGTGCATACGTCCGTGTTGCTAACCACCAAACCAACTCACCGACACCCCTTAAGGTGGACCGGTCCTGAGGTGAAACGATGACGGAGAGAAGTACGGCTACAACCTCGCCCTACACGATTGGGGTTGCGCCATTCCGTCCCGGAGACACACCGTCGTTTGGCGACAAATTTGTTGAACAACCGGGTGATTTGAACCGTCCCGACCCGGCGACATGTTCTGCAGAAGACACCGCGCCTCATGCATCAGGTTTGGTCCGTGTACTCACCGATGATGGAGTCGCTGTTGGCGAATGGGACCCTGGCCTCGACGCTGCATCCCTTATTCAGGGTCTTGAATACATGATGCGACTTCGAATCTTTGACGATCGAATGATCAAAATGCAACGCACTGGAAAACTCTCCTTTTACATGCGATCGCTTGGTGAAGAAGCCGTGGCTATTGCTCAAACAATGGCGCTTGAAGACAACGATTGGATATTTCCATCGTACCGGCAACCCGGTGCGCAATTCGTACGAGGCAGGGACATGGTCAGTATGATCTGCCACTGCATCGGAAATACAGAAGATAACGTTCGTGGGCGACAAATGCCGGTTCACTACACGTGGAAAGAAGGACGGTTCATCTCCATCTCTTCCCCTGTAGGCACTCAGTTTTCACAAGCGGTTGGCGTGGCGATGGCCAGCGCTTACAAAGGCCTCGATGAAGCTTGTATCACGTGGCTTGGAGACGGCACCTCAGCCCAGGGAGATTACCATTATGCACTCAACTTTGCATCAACATTCAAACCCCCAGTCATCCTCAATGTGGTCAACAATCAATGGGCCATCTCCACACATGTTTCGCTGGCCACCGGTGGACGAACATTTGCCGAGCGTGGACTCGCCTACGACATTCCCTCATTCCGTGTAGATGGAAACGACTTCCTCGCACTCTACAGCGTCACAAAGTGGGCTCGTGAACGGGTCTCTGCTGGACTCGGACCAACCCACATAGAAGTCTACACCTACAGGTCTGGCGCCCATTCCTCTTCGGATGACCCGTCAGCCTACCGGCCTCATAATGAAGCAGAATCTTGGCCAGGTGGCGACCCTGTAGAACGACTGCGAGCCCACCTGGTTAAAATTGGCGAATGGGATGATGAAAAGAACGCTGCACTGGCGGACAAAATCGATGCTGAAGTCATGACGGCTTACAAAGAAGCATGCGAATTCGGGGACCTTGCTACCGGACCTTACCCTCCTGCATCAACCATTTTTACAGAAGTTTACGAGACGGTCCCCTGGCACATTCAAGAACAACGAGAGGAACTGGGGAAGTGAGGTGTTAGCATGGCAAAAATGAACATGATTGCAGCCCTAAATTCTGCCCTGAAGCACCAGCTGCAAAGCAACCCCAACGTCGTCATCTTTGGTGAAGATGTGGGCTACTTTGGAGGCGTGTTCAGAGTTACGGCCGGACTCCAAGAAGAATTTGGCCATCACCGAGTCTTTGATTCACCTCTTGCAGAAGGTGGTATTGCCGCCATCGCAATGGGAATGGGTTTGAACGGACTACGACCGGTTGCTGAAATCCAATTCGCAGACTACATTTTCCCTGCCTATGACCAAATTGTCAACGAAATCGCCAAACTTAGGCACCGGTCTGGCGGAGAATTCACCAGCCCTGTGACGTTTCGAACACCAGCTGGTGGAGGAATCAAAGGAGGACACCATCATTCACAGTCCCCCGAAGCACAATTCACGCATACACCTGGCCTCAAAGTCGTGTACTGCTCTAATCCAAGAAATGCAAAAGGGCTGTTAACAAGTGCTATCGAATGCAACGACCCGGTTATTTTCTTCGAACCAAAGCGATGCTACCGTGGCCCGTTCTACGGAGACCCGCACAATGTCCCAACTTGGAACGACCATCCTGAGGGCGAAGTTCCCGAAGAGTACTACTCCATTCCACTTGAACAAGCCAATATCGTCCGAGAGGGCACCGCTTGCACCGTGATCGCATGGGGCGCAATGGTCCATGTGAGCGAACAGGCCATCAAGAATTCCGGTATTGATTGTGAACTCATTGACTTGCAAACCTTGGTCCCTTGGGACCGTGATACCGTGGTCAATTCAGTGAAGAAGACCGGGCGCTGTGTCATTGTCCATGAAGCGCCGAAGACCAGCGGTTTCGGGGCGGAAATGAGCGCTTCAATTCAAGAACGATGCTTCTACCACCTTGAAGCACCAATTCAACGAGTGACTGGCTGGGACACACCGTTCCCGCACACCACCGAGTGGGATTATCTTCCAAGTCCGTCAAGGATTGCAGAAGCCATACAGAAAACACAGGAGGAATAAACATGGGAACATTTGAATTTAAGCTACCGGATATTGGAGAAGGCGTTGTTGAAGGAGAAGTCGTAGAATGGCTGGTCGCCGTTGGTGACAGCATCAAAGAAGACGACCCTATTCTCTCCGTGATGACCGATAAAGCAACCGTTGAGATTCCCGCCCCTTGCGAAGGAACCGTCAAGAGCATGGTTGGCGAAGCAGGAGATATTCTTCCAGTAGGTGCTGTATGCATCGTTTTCGAAGTGGATGGAGACGGTAATGCCGGCGAAGAGAAAACCGAGACACCTGCCCCAGCCAAAGAAGAAAAGCCAGCAAAGAAAGTCGAAGCCGCTACCCCAGCAGCACCAACGCTTCCTCCCGTTGAAGCCGCTCCTGCCGCAGCACCCGTTTCTCGTGCAGCAGGTACGAAAGCACTCGCTTCACCTGCAGTCCGCCAACGAGCTCGCTCTGCAAACGTAGACTTGCAACATGTTGCGGGCTCTGGCCCTGCAGGACGCATCAGTCATGCCGACCTGGACCGACACATTGCAGGCGGCGCATCTGGAGCCTCATCTGCGCGCCCAATGGGTGGCTCGGCGAAAGTAGAACGAAACGGTACTGAGGAAATCAAGGTCATCGGACTTCGTCGAAAGATCGCTGACGGCATGATGTCATCCTACAGCACCATTCCTCACTTCTCTTACTTTGAAGAAGTGGACGTCACGGCCCTGGAAGAACTGCGCCAACACCTCAACGCAACACGTCCAGAGGGTGCTCCAAAACTCACCTACCTGCCCTTTATCATGCAAGCATTGGTAAAGGCACTGGAACAGCGGCCAGAATGCAATGCATTGTACGATGACGATGCTAACGTCGTCACTCGCCATGAAGCCATCAACCTTGGAATTGCAACTCAAACCGACCGAGGACTCTACGTTCCCGTGGTCAAGCATGTTGAAGCCATGGATATTTGGAGCGCAGCAACAGAAATGGTGCGTGTTACCTCCGCAACTCGAGATGGAAAAGCAGGTGTTGAGGACCTCAGCGGTTCAACCTTTACCATCACCAGCCTAGGACGCCTTGGTGGGCTTGGAGCAACGCCGATCATCAACAAACCCGAAGTTGGAATTCTTGGAGTTCATAATGCAAAGGATCGTGCTGTTGTTCGTAACGGCCACGTTGTTGTTCGCCGGATGATGAACCTCTCATCTTCATGGGACCACCGTGTTGTCGATGGACATGATGGCGCCACACTCGTACAGTTGGTTAAAACTTACTTGGAGAATCCCGCTACAATTTTCATGTGAGGTGATGGTGTGAAAACAAAACAATGTCAAGTGCTCGTCATCGGAGCTGGCCCCGGAGGCTACGTTTCTGCCATCCGTTCGGCTCAACTCGGAATGAAAACCATCATCGTTGAGGGAGAACGTGCTGGAGGTACCTGCCTCATTCGCGGATGCATACCATCAAAGGCACTCATTCACGCCGCACACACCTTCCACAACCTTGCAAAGCACGCAAAAAAGGACGGCCACATGGGAATTTCAATTCCAAGCCCGGCTGAACTCAACATGGCCAACCTGGTCGGTTGGAAAGAAGGCATCGTAGACCGCCTCAACAAAGGGGTCGAGGCTCTTTTGAAGAATGCAGGAGCAGAACTGATCACTGGATGGGCTACCTTTGAAGACGCAAAGACTGTGAAAATCGGAGAAGGAAAAGATGCGACTTTGATTCAAGCCGAACACGTCATCATGGCGCAAGGCTCAGTACCAATTGAACTCCCATTCATGCCCTACGACGATCACGTGCTGTCCTCAAGAGAAGCACTCTCTCTCGAGAAGCTCCCAGACCACGTTGTCGTGGTCGGTGGCGGCTACATCGGTCTCGAACTCGGCATCACCTTCCGTATGCTCGGATCAGAAGTGACCGTGGTTGAAGCCATGGACTCGGTCTTGCCCTTGTTCGACAAAGAATTGCGCCGACCTCTCGAACTCTTTCTCAAGAAAAATAAGATCAAGGTTCACACAGGTGTCTTTGCCAAAGGTGCCGAAAAGCAAAAAGGCGGTAAAGTCAAACTCAACTTCATCGATAAAAACGAGAAGGATGAGAAGAAGATGCAACACGTCGTAGCCGACAAAGTATTGGTGACCGTGGGTCGGAAGCCCGCTTCATCAGGACTTGAAAGCACTGGCGTTGCACTCGACGACCGTGGCTTCGTCAAAGTCAACGAGCGTTGTGAAACCAATATGAAAGGCGTTTACGCCATTGGAGACCTTTGTGACTTGGGCGAGATGCTGGCACACGTTGCTTCCTTCCAAGGTGAAATGGTAGCGGAACTCATCGCTGGCCACCGCAGGGCCTACGACCCAGTCGCAGTCCCTGCCATTGTATTCACAGAACCAGAAATCGTCTCCGTTGGTCTCTCTCCCGACCAAGCCAAGGAACAAGGCCATCCCGTGATCATTGGAAAATTCCCAATGGCCGCAAACGGACGCTCACTCACACAAGAAGCTGAAAAGACCGGCGGATTCGTCCGTGTGGTCGCTCGAGAAGACGATCATCGCATCCTGGGCATCCAAGGTGTTGGAACCCATATCAGCGAACTGGTTGGAGAATGGACGCTTGCTCTTGAGATGGGAGCTGTCCTCGAAGACATTGCACATACCATTCATGCTCACCCGACCATGACGGAAATGACCCATGAAGGAGTACTGGACACTCTAGGTCATGCGATTCACAAGATGTGATTTGGGTCGGCGGCGTCAAAAGCCACCCAAAAGGGCGTTGAGGTCATTTCGAATCCCATCGAGATCCCAATCATCACCCGTCCAACGGGTGTTGAGCGACCAAGAAAAGTCCAGATTCAACCAACAAAAAGGCAATCAAAAAACTCACGCCGAGGTTCCTGCCATCCATGAAAGGATGCTCCTGCATGAGCATATGATCCTGTGTGCTGGTTGGAAGGGAGACAGAATAAGTTCGTAGAGAGCTTGTATTAACCAATTCAAGCATCTTGTTGGTAGGTCCTTTGACGACCCAAGCCACCCAAACACAATGTTCTGGCAACGTACACCCCCAAACTTCGTTCAACCAACCAATCCACCATCAGGTAACGATGCTCCTCGTGCAGTTTTGGAAGGTCTGCCCAATGTGCCCTTGGTGCCCCGTGGTGTGCTGAGTGATAGCCAATATTGAACCACATGAGATTGACAAAACCAGTGAAATTCCGCGAGCAGTCATAGGGAGTATCTGCTCCTGCTTCTACGCCTGCACCTGGTCTTGCACCTGCATGCTGAAGATAATTTGAACCAAGAAGCCAATGCACTCCATGCAATTGAGGTAGGGCGACCAAAACAAACCAAAGATAGGCATCGATACTGATGAGGAGGCCAGAAACGATGAGAATGCTGAACGTTTCGATGAAAGGCCAATAATCGCCTTTCTTCCAACGCTTGGGAATGTGGCGAACCATCTTGGGAATCAATACGCTGAGGGCTTGAATGGGATGAAGGAGATAACCGATGATGTGATTGTGATGACCCCCGAAACGATAGGTACGTGTTTCGTCTTCTGGGCCGTGATTGTGCCTGTGGTGGTTTCCAATGTGTGATGGGAAAAATACGAAACTCGGAACACCTTGTATGACGCTCAAAACCCAATCAGTACCACGGTTCATGGGTTTGTTCTTCCACATACGGAGATGTGTGTGATTGTGTTGCACCACACTTAATCCTACGGAGAGAATGAGCATCAATGCGAATAACGGCCATTGAATTCCGTTCAACCACTGATAGGCCATCAACGACGGATAGGCCACGATGTAGATGACAGATTGAATATCTGCCATTCGAAGGAGCATGATCAGTTCTCCAATCCAAGATTGTTTCGCATTTTCTCAAGATGGGCATGGACATGCTCCACAAAAAACCCATGCATCAAAAAGCGGTAGGAGAGGCCTGTGGGGCCGACAAGAATCATGGGGAACCGGTTGTAAGCAATGTCTGCGAAATGTGTTGCTCCAACGATGTCGTCAATTAACAGGCCGACTGAATGGTCGAATTGGAACGAATTGATGGCTGCCTCGTATTCCTTTGCAGTCAGCCAAAAACAAAACGAGGTTTTGAACAGTTCATGTGCCGTTTCAAAATCCAAAAATTGAGTCCATTTCTTGCGTTGATTTCCGTAGTCAACTTGAACGGGTCGCCAGTTTTTCCATGAGAGCTTTTCATCCTCAATGGGCCAAAGTGAACGGTCGGGCTCCTCAAGGTCTCTCATGGTCATCAAAACGCCTTGGTCGTGATGAACGAAGGTCTGCACCATCAAATCTCGTATCATCTTTGGATAAATGAGAACCGGTTCCACATCGTCCTTACCTGAGTTATCGATCACAAAGTTGAGCAAATTGCTTTCTGCTTGGAAATGTCTCAAAATGAGGACATTTGCTTCTGGACGAACGAAGTATTTCATGAAAAAGCAGATCTGCCATTGCAAGAATCCGTGCGCCTTCCACTGAATTGGAATTAGGCGCTTGATGTAGTAGGTGATATGGAGAAGAATGGTGAGGATGATTCGAAGGGTCGGCAGAATAATGATTCGAAGGGGATTCTTGAGGTCTTTGAGCCAATACTCCTTGGCAACATCGTCCAGCGGCAAACTCTTGTCCCCGGTGAGGGCATCAGAAAGCGTTGCAGGCATTCTGCCGTGGTTCTGAGACATCATTTTTGCGCGCTTACGCTGTATTCGGCGTTCTTTTCGGCTCAGGGGGGCATTATTCAAGCTCATGTTCTACTTCCTCCAATTGCAGTCGGTACAAGCGTGCAACGACTCGTGATGTTTTGATGATTGAGCGAACGGTTGGTTCATCTACACATACTTCGTCCAGCATCTCGTAAAAACGCTCCATATGGTCACCATCATTGTGTCCGTGATAGGTCATGAAGCGGGTAGAATCCTCTCCAAGACCAGTTAAGTCCTGAATGCGTTCAGCCCATGAACGAGCCATCTTTTCCCCGAGCCCCTCAATAATCCACATGGCTCCAAGCAGGTCAACAGGATTGGGGCGAGATGAACGGTGCATCAAGAATCCATGAAGGGCTTCTGAGCCAACGTTCCGCTCCATTCCTAAGATATCGTTCAAGTTCCCACCAGACGCCACGTAATCCTTTTCGAGCAACTCGTAATCGCGGTGCTCATCAACAGCATGGCTAATGATTGTCGAACGGATTTCTGCATGATTGCGGTCGAAACTGCTTGCCGTTCGTGTGATCCACCGAGAACCCTCGATCACCTGCTGCCTCAGGTTCCTCAACAAACAGAGATGGTCATCAACGGTATAAGTTCCCAGGTCAATACGACGAAGGAGAGGAACCGTTGAAAGATCTCGTTCAAAACCCAGCCAAACTCGCAAGAGTTGTTGCAAGCAGCGTTGAGCGTGAGGATTCAAGTCCCTCTCATTGTTTGAAATCAAGGGTTCTGTTTTGCTGGGACTACCATCAATTGCTATATCTCCATCGTTCATGATTTCACCGCCGTGAGTTGCATGTATGTTGTGTTAAACCGTCCACTTTCAGGAACAAAGCAAAGAATTGTATCTCCTTCATTGATGGTGACGTCATCGGTCCTAAGAAATTCATCGATCATGATGAATAAGGAGGCTGCCCCTGTATTTCCTCGAGTGTAAAGGTTGGTCCACCAACGGTCTTCGGGAATACCAACGCCAGCGGCATCGAGTAAATCCAAGATTTTATCCCTAAAATGGTGGCTGGAATAATGACACAGGAAATGGTCAATTTCACTTGGGATGCTGATTCCATCTTCGACGAGGCGAAGGTATCCATCAACACCCATCCGAACGATGTTATCGAGCAGGCGAACCTCTTGACGAAGAAGGAGAGCTCCTGCTTTCTCTGCCTCACCGTAGGTCTCGTAATCCTGCCAGGTTCGGTCATCATCGGGAAATCCCGCAGAACCGACACTCATGCATGTTGGAAGAGCGTGTGCGTGTGAAAATCCGTGAATCCAATCAATTTGGAAACTGAATCCCTTCGGTGCAGGTTTATTCTGTAGAAGTAAGGCACCAGCCCCATCCGAGAGCATCCACCGGAGGAATTCAGTGTTGAAGTCAATGCGTTTGGAAGCGTATGTCGATTCAGTAGCAGCCTCGTAGCGTTGCTTCTTGAGAAGGCGGCTTGAGAGTTCACTCGAAACAACTACTGCTGCTTCGTGGTCACCCAAGCGAAGACTGTTCCATGCTGCCTTAAGGGCCATCATGGATGAAGAACAGATGCCGTGAGTGGTCAAAATTTCAATCGCTGGAAGACCCAATTCTGCTTGGACCATACTCGCCATCCCTGGAGCGGGAAGGTCACCCTGAGTCGAAGCAACTGCAAGCATTCCAACCTTATCACGAGTTAGAAAGGCTCTGTCAAGACATTGTTCTGCTGCATTCGAGGCCATTTCCGTATTGCTGTGCGTTGTTTTTTGATTCGCATCAATGGCGTAATGGCGGGTTTCAATTTTATTCGCTTTTTGGATTTGAACTCGCAGAGAAGAGGGTTTTCCATGCACTGCTCCCAAGATGCCTTCAACTTCACCAACTGAGATCGGAGGGCCCGGAAGAAAGGCACCCGTGCTGGTAATGTAAACCGTCATGCATCCACCTGAGGTTTACCATGTTTCTTCTCATAAGAATAACATCGCCACCATTCCTGCATGTAGGGAAATACGACGAATATAGCCATGAGCGCCATGTAGAAGGTTGCATAATTGCCGGAATTCCCAAGCTGTTCCTTTCTCCACTCGATGCCAAACCCGCCACTCCAATTGAGGGTGACCGTATCGAGGAAGACCTCCCACTTGCGCACAATGATAAGCAGAATGAGGAAGAACGGAAGGGTTGCTAAATAGTTGTGAGCATGAACTTCCCAGATTGAGATTTCACGTTTACCGGTTGCAAAATGAACGTCATAATGTGCAACAACTTCGTGAGCAATAAGGGCGGCGAAACAAAGCAACATGATGAGGACGTTGACCTCAAAGAGAAGCGAAAGAACGAGAGGGATGCAAATTTGGACACCCATAAGGCAGTGGATGTAAGCTTCTTTCAATCCCGAGGTCTTCTCAATCTCTGTATTTCGATGACACCACCAGTCAAGCATTCCGGCAATTCCCCAGAGCGGTAGAAGGACGTACAAAATAACATTGAGTACCAAAGTTGCTTCATCCATTGTTATGCCTCAACCGTCCTATGAAGATTCCACAATTAAAGGAATCTCCGGCGCGAGGCACCTCAACCAAGGATTTAATCAAACATCAAGAGCCACACATCAAGCAGTCATCTGGAGTGTCGAGACTGCATGCAATTGCTTCAAGGCTGTCAACATCTTCTGCACGCTCAGCAAGTCCACCGACGGTTTGGTCGTCTTTGGACTTGGATTCAAGGGTGAACTGAATGGCGTCGGCAGCTGCCTTTGTTCGCAGATAGTACATTCCGGTCTTCAGACCTTGCTTCCATCCGTAGAAGTGCATTGAGGTGACCTTTGCAGGATTAGCATCAACCATGTGGATGTTCAACGATTGGCTTTGGTCAATGTATGCGCCGCGGTCGGCAGCCATGTCCAAGACGTGGCGTTGACTGATTTCCCACGTGGTTTTGTAGAGGTTACGGATCTTTTCAGGGATGTTTGCAATCGCTTGTATGGATCCCTTATGTCGCAAAATTTCATTCTTCATCTCAATACTCCAAAGGTCTTCCTTGATGAGGTCTCGAACCAAATGTCGGTTGAGGACAACGAACTCTCCGGAAAGAGTGCGACGGACGTAAAGGTTGGAGGTGAATGCCTCAAAGCATTCGTTGTTCCCGAGGATTTGTGAGGTTGACGCTGTGGGCATAGGAGCAACCAGCAGAGAATTACGCATTCCATGTTCCACGATTTCTTCCTTGAGTGAACTCCAATCCCAGCGGCCGCTGTGTTCGTTCATGCCCCACAAGTCAAATTGCAGGACACCTTTGCTGGCGGGTGAGCCTTTGAAGGTTGAATAAGGGCCTTCTGTGATTGCTGCATCTTTCGAAGCGGTGCAAGCAGCGTAGTAAATTGTTTCAAAAATTTCTTTGTTCAAGGAGCGAGCTTCCGCCCCATCAAAGTTCATTTCTAGCATAGCGAAGGTGTCTGCAAGTCCTTGGACGCCCAGTCCAATCGGACGGTGACGCATGTTAGAATTACGTGCTTCTTCCACCGGATAGTAGTTGACATCAATGACACGGTTCAGATTGCCCGTAGCGTGATACGTAACATCGAAGAGTTTCTGGTGGTCAAACTCTCCAGTGCTCATGTTCACGAACTTGGGCAGTGCAATCGATGCGAGGTTGCAGACAGCAACTTCGTCCTTTGCGGTGTATTCCATGATTTCAGTGCATAGGTTTGAGGAGCGGATGGTTCCCAAGTTCTTTTGATTCGACTTGTTGTTTGCCGCATCCTTGTAAAGCATGTAAGGCGTACCGGTTTCAATTTGGGATTCAACGATTTTGTCCCAAATGGTTCGTGCAGGAACCGTTTCACGGGCGAGACCTCTTCGCTCAAGGTCTTCGAACATTGTCTTGAATTCATCACCATAGACATCTTGCAAACCGGGGCATTCATTCGGGCAGAAGAATGACCAGTCGGCGTTCTGCTCGACACGTTCCATGAACAAGTCTGGAGTCCACATTGCGTAGAACAGGTCACGTGCTCGGAGTTCTTCCTTTCCATGGTTCTTCTTGAGGTCCAAGAATTGAAGAATATCTGGGTGCCATGGTTCAAGGTAAACTGCGATTGAACCCTTACGCTTACCGCCGCCTTGGTCGACGTAGCGGGCCGTATCGTTGAAGACTCGCAGCATTGGTACGATTCCGTTGGAGGTCCCGTTTGTACCCTTGATGTACGAACCTTTTGAACGCACATGATGGATGGACAACCCAATTCCTCCAGCAGACTTGGAGATCAAAGCGCACTGCTTGAGAGTGTCATAGATTCCGTCCAATGAATCGTCTTGCATGGTGAGCAAAAAGCAAGAGGACATTTGAGGCATCGGTGTTCCGGAATTGAACAACGTTGGTGTTGCGTGAGTGAAGTAGCCTTGACTCATGAGGTCGTATGTTTCGAGGGCCCTTGGGATGTTGTTGTGGTGGATTCCAACAGAAACCCGCATCAACATGTGTTGAGGGCGTTCTGCAATTTCACCGTTCAAGCGAAGGAGGTAGGAGCGTTCCAGGGTCTTGAAACCAAAGTAGTCGTAATTGTTGTCTCGAGAATAGTCTATGTGGTTGTTCAATACGTCTGCATGTTCCATAATTACATCAAACACTTCTTCTGAGATCAACGGTGCGTGCTTTCTGGATTCTGGGTCGATGTACTCGCGCAGGTCAGTAATTACATCGGTGAAACTGTCCTTTGTTGCACGGTGCAAATCATCCACACAAATACGGGCTGCTAGGCGACTGTATTCAGGGTGTTGAGAAGCCAATGATGCGGCTGTTTCAGCTGCAAGTTGATCGAGTTCACGGGTGGTCACGCCATCGTACAGGCCTTCAATAGTGAGCTTGGTAACATGCCCTGGGTCAACCCATTTTGAGTTCAATCCTTCAGAGAGTGTTGTTAATTTCTCAAGGATAGCATCAAAGCGCACATCCTCTCTTTCGCCTTTCCTATTTACTACTTGCATGGCCATGTATATTTCCTCCAGATTCGGTGAGTGTGATTGCGTGGTAAGTTCCTTTGTTCGCGTACGGTTCAAAAGTCTTCGTCAACAGAGAACCGCTGTTGAACGCTTCCAAGAGACGAGCCATCCATAACACCAGCCTTCTGGTATTCTGCAACTCTCTTCTCGAAGAAATTGGTTTTTCCTTGCATGGAAATCATTTCCATCCACGGGAACGGGTTTGATGTTTCGTAGATCTTGGAGCAGTTCAGCGAAACAAGCAGACGGTCTGCGACAAATTTGACGTATTGTTCCATCAAGTCAGCATTCATGCCGATGAGGTTTACCGGCAATGCCTTGGTGATGAATTCGATTTCGATTTCAACCGCTTCAGCAATGATGCGACGAATGACGTTTTCACCAGCACCGCGCAACAACTTGTTGTGAAGCAGGCAAGCGAAGTCACAGTGAAGGCCTTCATCGCGAGAAATCAATTCGTTAGAAAAGGTAAGCCCGGGCATAAGTCCTCGCTTCTTGAGCCAGAAAATTGCACAGAATGAACCTGAAAAGAAAATACCCTCAACTGCAGCAAACGCAACCAAACGCTCAGCAAAGGAGCCTCGCTTTCGAGAAAGCCAGCGCATGGCCCATTCCCCTTTCTTTTGAACGGAGGGGACGGTCTCCAGTGCCTTGAACAAGTGGTTCTTTTCTTGGTCATCGTTGATGTAGGTGTCAATGAGAAGCGAATAGGTTTCAGCATGGATGTTTTCCATCATGATCTGGAAACCGTAGAAGGCTCGAGCTTCGGGCCAGCATACTTCATTGGAGAAGTTCATCACCAAGTTTTCGTTAACGATGCCATCACTTGCAGCAAAGAACGCAAGAATATGCTTGAGGAAGTGTTGTTCGCCTTCGTTGAGATTCTTCCAATCTTTGAGGTCTTCAGCAAGGTCGATTTCCTCCGCAGTCCAAAACGATGCTTGTTCCATTTTGTACATTTCCCAAATATCGTCATGTTGAATGGGGAACAGCACGAAGCGGTCCAGGTTTTCTTGGAGCATGGGCTCAATATGTTCTTTCGTGAAATCGACGTCAACTCCGTCGTCTTTGTTGTGTTCTATGACCATGACATATTCCCCCCGCCTATTTGCGTCGCGCTGGATTTTGTTTGCCTTCCTATAACGCCTATAATGATACCCCCCGCGAAGGCATAGAGCACATGTGTTTCGCGACCCTTTACCACCCCCTCGTACAATTGAGCAGTGTACCGTTTGGCGTATTTAGCCGCGAATGATATAAAACACATAAAAGAATATAAAATTGTCATGGAATCACCTCTATTTCCACTGCAGGCACATGTGGGTAAAATCTTACATCATCCCAACAGTCAAAAAGCGATGTATTCTCACCGTGTCTATGGAGCAGATTTCCCTGACCGTACAATTCGCCCGACTCGAAGAAGGCGCCATCTTGCCGACCCAAGGCTCAGCCTTGGCCGCAGGATGGGACATGTATGCGCTGGAAGACACTGTCGTCCCCAAAGGTTCGTCAGTCCTCATCCGTACTGGCTGGGCTGCGGCAATCCCCGAGGGATGGGAAGGGCAATTGCGCTGCCGCTCGTCATTGGGTAAGAAAGGAATGATTATGCCCAATGGAATCGGCACCATAGACGCTGACTACCGTGGTGAATTGATGGTCCTCGCCACATGGATTGGCCAAGGCGAATCATTCTCAATTGCAGCGGGAGAACGTGTTGCTCAGATGCTTTTTGCTCAAGTCCCAAAGGTCACGTTGGTTGAAACAACCATGGACCATTTAACGGATACCGAACGAGGAGAGGGCGGTTTTGGCTCTTCGGGTCAGTTCTAAGACAGTCGATGAGAGGCGGCGTGCATGGTAGTCATTCAGGAACTCGGTGTTGTCCCGTACGAGGACGGACTGAAACTGATGAAATCGTTACAAGCACAACGTATCAACGACGAAATCCCAGATACATTGCTCATCCTTGAGCATCAAGAAGTTGTCACTGTAGGTCCACGCGCCCGCAACGACGGCATTCGACCACCCGAGGACTACCCCACCCAAGCCGTAGACCGTGGCGGTGGCCTAACATGGCACGGGCCAGGACAGATCGTCTGCTATCCCGTATTCAAATGGGGCCTTCGCAAGAAAGAAGCATCGGTCGCTGAAATCATCACCAAGATTGAGCAGTGGGTTATCGACGCCCTTAGGTTGCTGAACATCAACGGCGAGCGTGACCAGCGGATGCAGGGAGTATGGGTGGATGGACACAAGATTTGCAGCATTGGGCTGTCATTCCTACGCTGGGTCAGCCGACATGGATTTACCGTCAATGTCAACACACCTCCGGGAAGGGTGGAATCTGTGGCTGGATGTGGCCTTACCAAAGACACAACAACTTCCCTAGCGAATCTCGGATACGAAGTCGATGGTCAAGCCGTGAAACAAGCCTTGCTCGATGCAATGCAATTTGGGCCCGTCATTGGTTCTTGAGGTAATCCTCACCGTACCACGCCCATTGGTCAAGCGTCCAACCGGCTGGCAATCCTTCAGCAGGCACGGGTGGGCCGGCAGGAGCCACCGTTGGGACAACTGGGGCTGCAAGTGGAACAACTGGTTCCATCATCATGGATTGAGGGGTGTGAGGTTGTAAGTTGATGGACGGTTGGTCTTGGTTGCGTCGCTGAACCGCATAGCCAAGAACAACTACAGCCATGACACAAAGGATTCCTACGACGAGGAACAACTGATTGTTTGAAGAGGAATCTTCAGCAGATGCAAACCGAGATGCATCTTTAGGATAAGAATCTCCAGAATCGGACCATCCGTCTCCATCACCATCGGCGCAGCCAACACGGTCTTCTGTAGATGTCCCTGGAACCTCCGGACAATCGTCGGAAAGGTTCGTACCTTCTTGGTCGGGGAATCCATCGCCATCGGTGTCCGACCAGAAGCGTTGGTCATCGGGGAAAGCGTCAAGGAATCCAGCCCATCCGTCACCGTCTGGGTCAGGGCAGCCGAAACGTTCCATGTCAGAAGTACCGTAAATTTCAGGACAGCTGTCCGGAGTTGTACCTGTTGCCGAGTCGCCAAAACCATCTCCATCTGCATCGGAATGTTGTGTTGCATCTTCAGGGAGGGCATCGTTGGCATCCGACCATCCGTCGCCATCCGAATCAAGACAACCCAATCGGTCTTCTGTAGATGTTCCAGCGTTCAAGGGACAAGCGTCGCTTTGGAATCCATCCGAAGCATCACCGTAGCCGTCTCCGTCTTGGTCAGAATGTTGCGTAGAGTCACCAAGGAAGGCATCTGCCCCATCTGCTACCGTCCACCCTTCATCTGGATCTGACCACCCATCTCCGTCTGAATCAATGCATCCGTTGCGATCTTGATTGGAGGTACCCTGGACCAAAACGCATTGATCGCCTTGCTCGGCGTTGGAGTTGTCTCCGAAACCATCGGCGTCGCTGTCAAGCCACTGGGCTCCATCGACCGGGAAGACGTCCACAGTATCACCGTAGCCGTCACCATCGTAATCGGAACAGCCAATGCTTGCTCCAAGTGAACTCGAACCTGCTTCGTTAGGACAGTCATCAACGTCGTCTGAAAAACCATCGTTATCGTCGTCGGTATCTTCACCTGCATCTTCACATCCATCACGGTCAACGTCATTTCCTACAAAGGAAATGAACGATGGTGAACTTTGAGGGCAGAGGTCGGTTCCAGCGGATGAAAGAGAACAAACCCAATCGCTGCTTGAATTATCAGCATCACAGATTCGGTCATTATCATCGTCCAAATCTTCCCCTGCATCTCTGCAGCCATCTCCGTCGTAATCTGTCGCGGTCAATGAATTCCAGTCGAGGTCACCTGTCGGACAAAAGTCCGAAGAGTCGTAAATCCCGTCGTTATCATCATCGGAATCTTCTGTCAAATCTGCACAACCATCAGAATCGTGATCCGTCAAGGCTGAGGAAACCCATGACACATTGCCAAGGGCGCATTGGTCATCAACGTCCAGAAGTCCATCACCATCATCATCGTCATCGCATGCATCCCCGAGCAGATCCCCATCGTGGTTGGCTTGGTTGGCATTCGGAATCATTGGACAATTGTCAACTTGGTCGCCCACGCCGTCTCCATCTTCGTCCATGTAAGGGTCGATGCGAACAACTTCATTTTGTCCGAAGTCAACGTAATACAAGTGGCCGTTTGGACCGATCTCGAGACCCATAATGGATGTGGCTGAAGTTTGGATGGAGTCGGTCTCTGTGGCTGACTTACCATTTGAACTCAAATCGTATGCGACAATTTGACCGTTGCCGTATTCAGAGACAAAGAGTTGGTCGTCGTCAAGAACAATCCCCGACGGCATGTTGAGACCCGTTGCGAGAACGCCCCATTCCATGCCGGTAATGGACGAGTACTCCTGCAGAGGCTCCATACGAGAGGAATCGCTCATGATGTTTTGAGTATTGGTTGAAGAATCATCGGTGTTCACCCACAAAACCCTGTTTGCCCCAGGGTCTGCAATGTAAAGGAGTCCTGAATCGTCATCAAGAATCATGTGGCCGGGAACGCCCATGATGTGCGTGAGTTGTATCTCGGAGTACCGACGTACAATAGCATCGGAGTGGTCGTCACGACCGGTGTCGTGGTCGTCTTGGAAATCATAGTACACCAATTCACCGTAGTAGCCGTCGTTGTACCAATAGGCATTATCAGAATCGTGAGCAATTCCAACGCCATAGGGTGATTCATGATTCATGTCAATGTGACTGCCGAGAAGGCCGTTTCCGTTGTTTTGGTTTTCAACTGCAAAGTGGCTCAGTGAGGACGGCCACAGGGTTGGGCCCATGAAATTGTTTGGAGAGGCCTGGCCGCAGAATGTATTGGCGGTTTCTTGGGCGGAGCCCCACTGCCAGTCAAATTCTGGGTGATAAGCGCCAAATGCAATGGCGCTGACTTCTTCCAAGAAGTGATTTCGATTGGAATCTTGGCGATTCTGAGAGGTTTGGTTGTCAAGCCCTGTATTTTCCACGATGGTGATGCTGTCTGTGTACTGATTTGCAATCCACAATTCATTGGCTCGACCGGGATGAAATTCAAGATCTCTTGGATTAGAAAGCGCATCCGAGGAATCGGCAATGACGGTTTCGTCAAAGCCCATTCCGAATTGTTCCACCATCACAGCGTCTTTAGCCGCGGTAGCGAATGAAGGAATTGAAAACAAGAGAATTCCGAGCATGAAAAGCGCTACTTGCTTCTTGGTCATACTACATCCAAATGGAATGAGCATTTCATACCTTGTTACTATCGCGTGTTATTTGCGCAGACCGCAACATAACAAAAGAGCACATCCATGATGGAATACCGAACAGGTTCGAGGGGTGATGATGAAAGAAAAATCAGAGAAAACGGCCCGAGACCCAATGTTCAGGGACGTAATGTTTCGTTTTTTTCCAATGTATGACTGACCCATTCAAAGGCCAATTGATCTTTCTCCTTCTCTTCTTCGCTCCGACGTTTGAGGTTGTTCATTGCCATCTTCATTCGGAAATTTCCTTCAAAAGCAGGGGCATGACGAGCGAGGTATGCCCAATAGAGCCGTGTCATTGGGCAGGTTTTCTTAGGATGGAAATCACACGATTTGCAATGGTCGCTCATCCTGTTGATGTAAGCGGAACCGGCCACATAGGGTTTCGTCATCATGGCGTCCCCAAGCGCAAACGTACCCATTCCGAGCACATTCGGTTCAACGACCCAATCATAGGCGTCAACGAAGGCAGCGTGAAACCAATCGGTTAACTCACGGGGATTGACGTCCAATAAGTTCCCGATATTGCTCAGTACCATCAACCGAGGTATATGGTGGGTCCATCCCTCTTCCATCACGGACTGAACCGACGAGTCCAGACATTGCATCCCACTGTCGCCGTTCCAATAGACTTCTGGAAGTGCCCGCATTTGATTGAGATGGTTCGGATGTTCCTCCTCATCGGGTATGGCTTCAGCCATCCATGAAAAGGTTCGATTTGATGACGTTCGTTGGACGTTGAGCGTCCGGAAACCATCGGTGACTTCGTGAATATGATGAACGTATTCCCTCCATATCAACTGCCGCAAGAATCCTTCTTTACTGTTCAATGGGGCCTCGGTTTCTAACACTGCTTGGACCAATTCACTCGGCATCATCCTGTGAAGGTTCAGGAGGCCTGCAAGGCGTGAGTGGAAGAGTCCACGGCTTTTATCCGTCATTGCATCTTCATAGCGTCCGAACCAAGGCATGCATTTCATTGCAAAAGCGAGTGCAGTGGCGACATCATCCTTGGATGTCGGCAACTGTGACATGTCTAAAACACCAGGGTGTGAGGAAAACTCAGCATTGACAAGTTGTTCTACTTCAAGGTCGATTTCATCGGGTTCATACCGTGGAGGCTCTGGAGGAAGGGGGTCTCCCTTCCATGGAAACCGATTTTCAGAATCAAAGCTGTATTTCCCCCCTAATGGCTTTCCCATTTCCATTAACCAACCTGTTTCATGACGTACTTTACGATAGAAACGATCCATGCGAAACGGGGGCTTGGAGCCCACACTTTGTTCAAACCATGATGGCTCGGTCAACCACCCACCGTGCTGATGAATCACAACGCTCTCACTTTGAACCAACAACTGTAGTTCCTTCCGCATTTCCAACTCTGCATGCGCAACGGCATGTACGGGGCCGTAACGGTCAATGTGTTCGTTCAACGCGTCCTCATAGGTGCCATTTGTTGTGAGGTATCGAACGGGCCTTCCAGTCGCTTGAACCTCGATGGCGAAGTGCCGTTGCGATGAAAGCAGCAGAGCCAGTTTTTGCTTGTGATAGGGGCGCTTGTTTCCTTTTGCAGCAGACTCGATCAAGAGGATACCGTAGCGCGACGCATCGGGTTCAACATCGTTCACGAAACTGAGGTTGAGTTGGTCATAGGAAAGCCACAGCCAACCGTCAACTGGAGTCTCCTCGTAAGCAACGAGAGAGGAAGCAAAGGTACCGGCTCCAAAGCCGAGGGCTGAAACATCGGCTTCGCCCATGACCAAATTGACTCTTTTGGGGTGATAAAGCAGTGCTTTTGACCAGTCAATAATGGACGGTGAGTTTTCTTGGTTCTAACGTTTCTTCAATTCGAGCCCGCATAGCAGCAGCCTCCATTGTTGCTCCTCGCATGGTCGTCACAAACGGGATGTTCAATTCGACCGCAAGACGGCGCATCATGTTGCCATCACGAACTGCCCCCCCTGAAATGGTAGGGACGTTAACAATAAAGGAAACTTTGCCTTGACGCATCAAATCAAGGGCATCAGGGTGCTTTCCTTCTGCGATTCTATAGACTGTTGCGACAGGGATGTCGTGGCGGCGCAGGGCGTCAGAAGTACCCCCTGTAGCATACAATGTGAACCCTAAATCCACCAACTCACGAGCAACCGGAACAAGGCTCTCTTTGTCTTCGTCTCGAACGGTGAGGTACGCACCTCCTGATGTTGCGACTGGAATTTCGGTGGCTAAGCGCGCTTTGAGGTAAGCCAAATCAGCACGCTCATCCGAACCGTAGACTTCTCCGGTGGATTTCATCTCTGGCCCTGGCGCAGGGTCCAATCCACGAAGCTTGATGAACGGGAACACCGGTGCTTTTACACAAACTTGACCCGTTGTTCTGCGAGGGATGGTTTGGGACGAAAGCGGTTGTCCAATGGTGACGCGTGCTGCGATACGGGCAAGAGGTAAACCGGACGATTTTGCAACAAATGGAACCGTTCGTGATGACCGTGGATTGACTTCCAAAACATAGAGGTCATCTCCTTGAATTGCAAATTGAATGTTAAAGCAGCCCTTGATGTTCAAGCCCAAACCGATGATCTTAGTTTGTTCAGCGACTCGCTTGAGCATGTCATCTGAGATGTTTTGAGTCGGAATAAAGCAGGTCGAGTCGCCCGAATGGATACCGGCCTCCTCCAAATGCTCCATAATGGCTCCAACCAAAACCTCCTCACCATCTGCTGCTGCGTCAACATCCAATTCAGTGGCGTGACCTAAGTATTCATCAACAAGCAGTGGCTTGTCAGGAGCAAGGTATGCGTCCCTGAGGTATCCGTCCAATTGCTGTTGGTTGGATAAAATCTCCATACCGCGCCCTCCGAGTACATACGAGGGGCGAATCAAGACAGGATACCCGATTTCTTTAACCGCCGCCCGTAGATCATCAGCCGATGTTCCCGTTGCTCCGCGAGGCATTTTTAGGCCACTACGTGAAGCAAATGCTTCGAAACGTTCTCGGTCGCTTGCTTCGTCAATAGCGTCACAAGAAGTTCCCATGATTCGGAGGTCCAGCCCCTTGAGGCGGAGGTCGGGCAAACGTTGCTCCAACGGCAAAGCGAGATTGATGGCGGTCTGCCCACCAAACTGAAGAAGAATACCGTGGGCTCGTTCACGCAGAAGGATTTCACTCACATATTCCAAGGTCAACGGGTCAAAATAAAGTCGGTCGGAGGTATCAAAGTCAGTAGAAACCGTTTCGGGATTGTTGTTGATGATGATGGCATCTTTACCTGCTTCACGGATAGCCTTTACGGCGTGGACACACCCGTAGTCAAATTCGATGCCTTGTCCAATGCGAATTGGACCGCTTCCGATGGTCACCAATCGGTCTTTTGTTCGTTCTTCTAGATTCGGCAAGAGGTCGATCCCAGGGGAGCCAAACGGCTCGTAAGTGGAATAATAGTACGGCGTTTTCGCAGCAAATTCGGCAGCGCACGAATCCACCATACGGTAAATTGGGTGAAGGCTCAGTTCATGCCGACGTTGCATTACTGCACGCTCGCCTTGACCTGATGCCAGCGACTTCAGTCCTTCAGCAGGGAATCCTGCAAGAGCATCTGCAATGTGGGCATCACTGAATCCGTGGCTCTTCCAGCGGCGCAGTTCCTTCTCTGTCAATTCGGTTGGAGATACACCCCGGGCGGTAATCTCGGCTTCCATCTGAGCCAATCGCTCAAACCCGTAAAGGAACCAACGTGTGATGCGTGTAATCTCGTGAACGCGTTCAACGCCCCACCCTCTACGAAGCGCTTCAATAACAGCACCCATTCGCCGGTCCGTTGCAATTTTGCACCAATCCACAAGGGTGCTGTCAGGGAGGGCTTCATGGGCACGCTCTGACATTCCTTCCCCTTCGGATTCGTCTGCTCTTGTTAGCGGACGGGGATGCGCACAACCTTGTTCGAGGGAAGCCCAAGCCTTGAGGAAAGCCTCTTCGAAGTTCCGACCGATGGCCATGACTTCACCAGTTGATTTCATGGAGGTACCGAGCGTACGGTCTGCGGTTCTGAATTTGTCAAAGGGCCACCTTGGGATTTTCACAACACAATAATCCAATGTCGGTTCAAAGGCCGCAGTGGTGCCGTCACCTGTAATCGGATTTGGAAGTTCATCCAAAGTGTATCCTACAGCGATCTTGGCCGCCATTCGAGCAATTGGATATCCAGTGGCTTTTGAGGCCAATGCCGAGGAACGTGAAACGCGAGGGTTGACTTCAATGACTCGGATTTCTCCAGTAAATTGATTGAAGGCGAATTGAACGTTACACCCTCCTTTGATGTTCAAGGCCCGAATCAAGGCCAACGCTTGGTTTCGCAAACGTTGATGGTCAGCATCGCTGAAGGATTGCAGCGGAGCCACGACGGTTGACTCCCCGGTATGCACGCCCATTGGGTCAATGTTTTCCATGGTGCAAACAATGGTTGCATTGTCTGCTTCATCTCGCATAACTTCGTATTCAAGTTCCTGCCATCCCAAAATTGATTCTTCGATGAGAACCTGGGAAATGCGTGAATTCCTCAATCCGAGTTGTGAGATTTCTACCAACTCGCCCAAGTCTCGTGCAGTGCCTCCACCAAGACCTCCTAGAGTAAATGCCGGGCGGACTAAAATGGGCCAACTTCCGATCAAATCTGCTGCAGCAATGACTTCATCAATGGTATTGCAAGCCACTGCTTGACTGATTGGCAGTTGAATGGACTCGCAGACTTGGTTGAACAATTCCCGGTCTTCTGCTTTATCGATGGCTTCCAAATCAGAACCGATGAGTTCGATATTCAGGCGCTCAAGGGTTCCGTTGTGGGACAGTTCACTCGCGATGTTGAGGGCTGTTTGACCGCCCATTCCCGCCAGCAGAGCACAAGGTCGTTCAAGTTCCATAATTCGTGCAATCGTGTCAGGGAGAAGCGGTTCAATGTAAACCACATCGGCCATTTCAGGGTCGTTTTGAATCGTAGCGGGATTGGAATTTACCAAAATAACACGGTATCCGTCTTCCCTAAGCGCTTGAACCGCTTGGGAACCCGAAAAGTCAAACTCGGCAGCTTGGCCGATTTTAATCGGTCCGCTACCCAAGACTAATATCGTCTCCAAATCATCACGGCGAGGCATCACTGTTCACCCCCAAGGTGAGCGTCGACAACGGCTCTGAAACGCAGGAAGAGATGGGTCGCGTCGTGTGGTCCAGGGCATGCTTCAGGATGGAATTGGACGGTGAAACATGGTTTACCGATGACATCAAGCCCTTCTACGGTTCCATCATTAGCATTGACATAGCGAACCTCAACCTCGGCACCGTGTTGGTTCGGTGAAGGCGAGGACGAAGCCCCTGTGGGATGGGCTGCGAGCATACCGTCTTGGGGATGAGCAACTGCAAAGCCATGATTCTGGCTGGTAATGGCTACAGTTCCTTCCTTGAGGTCCACCACCGGTTGGTTCGCTCCACGATGACCGTATCGCATTTTGTAAGTTTGCAAGCCCGATGCAAGACCCATCAACTGATGTCCAAGACAAATCCCCATCACTGGAAGACCGTCTTTAACCGCTTCAGCAAGGGTGTTTCGGGCAGATGTCGCCATTCCAGGATGGGCGGGGTCACCTGGCCCGTTTGAACAAAAGAGAGCATCGATGTTGTAGGTGTTCTTCAAAACGCCGTATGGCGTATGAGGAGGACACCACACCACATCAAAATACATGCAGAGATGGCGTAAAATATTGTATTTCACACCGCAATCAAGGACACCCAATCGCGGTTTTCTAACCCCTAAATCGTCCGTAACCCCGGGATTTAATTCGACCGGTTCGTCAATAGAAACTTCATCCACGAGGTCTTCCAATTCCGGGGAAGAAAGCGATTCCAACTTAGCTTTCAACTTGTCTTCTTGACCGATGGGGCCAAAGACACAGAGGACTGTCCCCAGTTCACGGACACGGCGGGTAATCGCCCGCGTGTCAATCTTCTGAATACCAGGAACGCCATGAAGTCTCAGCAATTCATCAACCGTTCCGATTGAATTGCGGTGATCGGGTTGGTGCATGGCATGACGTACAACCACGCCGCGAGGCCAAACACGTTTGGATTCAGAGGTCCCATGGTGTATTCCGTAGTTCCCGATCAAGGGGTAAGTGAAGGTCAACACCTGTCCTGCAAAGGAAGGGTCGGTCAGAGATTCTTGATAGCCCATCATACCGGTGGTGAAGACCAGTTCTCCTGCACCCGCTTGTTTGGCTCCAAACAGTTCACCCTCGTACCGTCCACCATCCGCAGTCAAAAGAACACCAGGGCCCGATGCACCCTCTGGAATCCGGACCCCTTCAGCAAGTCCGTCAGCGGCATCACCGATGTCCAAAGATGACGGGTTGTAGAGCCGATGAGTGGCGGGAAGTGAACGCCCATTTTGGAGTTCGCTTCCTAACATCGTATTTGGTCGTCAACGGACACCCATAATGATTGGGTGTGAGTTTGATTGGATGAAGGAACTCAAAATAGGGTCAAAAATAGATTCAATACGATTCTTAGTGATGCGAACAAATAACAACTTACTTCTCATTTTCCCGCTCTTTATCATGAACTGACTTCCCACGAGCGGAGGGCTCAATCACAAGCCGTGCATCTGGGAAGTGGCGCTCGGTTCCACCGTCCCCAAACCACGCCTCCATGAACAGTGCTAAAGCGGCGACTTCCGAGTGCGGTTGATTGCCTACAGCCACGTTGTATTGCGAATGTTTGAACACATCACCAGGCACCTTAGCCCCTCCAACAATAAGAACCACTGGACGGTCACGGCGAATTTGAGGAATCACCTCTCGGTAAGGCTGACCGTACATGGTAAGGTGAATCGCAACACCGGGTTCACCGTCCCCTGCATCATCCTCAACGAAGCGCTTCAGCCACCCCATTGAGCCCTTGATGTGTTCACAAGACATCGCTCCTCCGAAGCGTTCGTTAACCGAAGCCACATTTTCAAAGAGGTCGTCATCTTCATCCCCAGCTAAAAGAAAGCGAGTACCACCGAGTGCTCTCGAAACTAAGGCCAGGTGCGTGGTAATTCGTGGGTCACGGCCCTTGCGGTACCCCAAACGAAGCACATTGAACGGCGTGTCGGCCATGTGCAGACGACTGGCCTCGCCCACATGAGCGTAGCGGCTCATTCGGTCTTATCGATGATCGCCTCAGATGATGGTGAAGCATCTGGCATACCCGTAAACTCGTAATCGTTTGAATCAATAAACCGAATCAGCCAATTCAACAACATGGCGTTGACAAGGAGATTGGACCCCATCGACATCCCACCCCAAAGGGCTCCGAGTCGTACGGTTCTCCAAAGACCGTCTGCCGTGGAAAGGTCGCCGGTTGCAACAAAGGAACCAATTAACGGCTCTACAACGTAGAGACCTGCAAGAATGAGCATCCCACCTGCGGCGGTTGAAGGGAATATTTTCCCCATATCTCTACTGAATTCAGTGAGGATGGCGGAGAGCAACGAGAGGATCATCACGGCAAAGGCGACCTGGCCGAAATTAAGTCCAAAAAATACCGAGATGCCTTGGCTCATGTTATCGTCTTGTGAATAAATACCCAACCACCAGACGGCCACCATGAGGGTAATGAGCATCCCGCCTAAGCGTGATGTGCTGGCTGCTTTATCGAAAACCTCTTGCAAATTTCTTGGTTTGAGGCGGCGAATGATGCGCTCAGCAAATTCAGAATCACTGACCGATGCACCATTGACCGAATCCGACCCTGCAGCAACAGGAATCGTGCTCATCGATGATGGTTCGGCCTCGGACATACGAGTACCTTCTTCGTCACATCTTATGAAACCTGTCGCTTTGGAGGTGTTAATG
>Ga0213869_10000682_pt1 | contig 26767 bp, 25 predicted proteins | sample PICome_10_FD_160083 | JGI IMG/M metagenome (GOLD analysis project Ga0213869, IMG submission 160083) | Coastal seawater microbial communities near Pivers Island, North Carolina, United States - PICO132 | ecosystem: Environmental > Aquatic > Marine > Coastal | place: USA: North Carolina...
ACTATCAGTCTCATCTAATTTCCTCGCTTTACCGATCACTTAATTATCATTCAGTTAAGTCACGGAGTTTGAGAAACAAGCGAAATCATTTAAACCAAACTCTATCATTGAATACTCAGTTAAATTACATATTTGCTAACCAGTTGACCCAATTAAAGGCCCTATCATGATAAAAACCGCAATGCTTATGGCTGCTATGACTGCCTTGTTCGGCTTTGCAGGTATTATGCTCGGCGGCTTTGAGGGTCTCCTAATAGCTATCATACTGGCCATAATGATGAATCTGTTCGCTTGGTACAATTCAGACAAGATGGTTCTTCGGATGTACGGAGCTAAGAAGGTTCCCCAGGAGCATCCTCTATGTGAAATGGTAGCCAATCTATCGCTCAATGCGCAGCTACCAATGCCGAAGGTTTACGAGATACAAAGTGACCAGCCTAATGCGTTTGCAACTGGCCGTAACCCTGAAAACGCCGCAGTCGCTGCAACTACAGGACTTTTAAAAAGGCTAAATCAGAACGAAATAGCAGCAGTAATGGCCCATGAACTAGCCCATATTAAGAACAGAGATACCACCATCATGGTTGTTGCAGCAACTTTTGCCGGTGCAATTTCGATGTTGGCTAACTTTGCAATGTTTTTTGGTGGGCGCAGGAACAATAAGATGGGATTCATTGGTTTAATAGCGATGATGATCCTAGCTCCTTTGGCTGCTTCGTTGATCCAAATGGCTATAAGCCGTAGCAGGGAATATGTCGCTGACAGAGTTGGCGCTGAGATTTGTGGAAATCCTTTGTGGTTAGCATCCGCACTCAAGTCCATTCAGGGTTTCGCTTCCAAAATCGACAATTATGGGGCCGAGAGAAACCCGTCAACAGCGCATATGTTTATCATTAACCCACTCCACGCTCACGCGCACGATAAGCTATTCTCAACCCACCCTAGTACCGCAAACCGAGTTGCCGCTTTAGAAGCCATGATTGGAAAAGTGGAACCTATTCAATCCATCCGCCAGTCTTCTTTGCCAAAGACCAGACGCAGGGGCCGCCTAAAGCAACCTTGGGGTTAATGGTAAACTATCGTTAATTTCAATGGCTGCATCAGAGGCTTTATCTTGGGTCAGAAAGCTATCAGTTTCTGGCTTACCAGTAGCTAATAAACGACCTTCGACATTTGCCCCAAAATCTATTCGTATTTTCTCTGCAACCACTTCACCTCTGACAACCGCTGTTGAACCAAGCGCCACTTCCACAGCAGCTATAGTGCCGTTCAAATAGCCTTCTACTGTGACAGACCTTGCTCGCACGTTACCGTCCACATTGCCTGTACCTGTCACTACGAGTACATCTACAGTTAAATCACCTTTAATCCTCCCGCCAAACTCTACTGTACCGTCACTTTGCCAATCGCCTTGGATAACTATGCCATCATGTAATAGTGATCGACGTTGTCTAGGTTCCTTGGAGAAACTGCTTGCAGGTGTAAGGCCTTCGGTTGTTGGTTTGGAAAACATATTTGATACCATGTGCCATTTGAGCGTTTTATCTGAGTATTCTAACAAAGATATTCCTGACAACAACCTATCAAGAATAAAAAGAAAATATAGCAGATACACTAGAAGCTACCACCTAAATAACTATTCTCCCATCTCTCAAGGAAATAGAGATTGTCGTACCCACATCCGCATCTCACCCACGATCACGCCGCAAACACAGAGGTGTTATCCCAAGCAAGCAAGGGTATTAGGCTAGGGGCGCTGGGTTCATCGAGTATGCTCGATCCGGTCACCAATACTGCGCATCTTATCTTCAAGCAGTTTTTTCATCTCAAAAACTACATCTTGATAGTGGTGATCGTTGTAACGGTTGAAGAGTTCCATTGGATCCTCTTGGCAGTCAAATAATTCCCACTCCTTGTCTTCTCCACCATCATTTGTGCCCGGCAGATCAAAACCTTCATTATACCAATAAATTAATTTATATCTTTTATTACGGATCCCGTAGTGCGCGAAAGCATTATGGTCTGGATCTTTGTGCATCCAGTATCGATGATATGCAAGTTGAGACCAATCTTCGGGTGTCTCTCCTTCAAACAGCGGTCGTAAACTCACCCCCTGCATATAAGATGGAATAACAGTATCAGCGTAATCGAGAAATGTAGGCGCAAAATCTACATTACAACAAATATCTTTATTGACCTGACCCGGACTGATTTTAGCTGGGTAACGTACCAAAAACGGCATTTGAAAGGACTCTTCGTAAATAAACCTTTTATCAAACCAGCCGTGTTCACCGAGGAAGAAACCTTGATCTGAAGTATATATAACTATCGTATTTTCGGCCAAGTTATTATCATCCAAAAACTGAAGTATTTCACCAACGCTATCGTCTATCGATGCTATTGTTGCTAAATATCTCTTCAAATACCTTTGATATTTGAAATTATGAAACTCCTCAGGCGCATTGAATTGGAATATTTCACCGGTGTGTTTGTCGATAAGTTTTATATCTGAAACATCACTCGGATTCGGGATTTTACGGCGATTACTTTTTCGCCTCGCTCTTTCTCCTACTTCTGAACCACCTTCTGGCTGTACTAGTCCTAAGTCGTCATAGGTAATATCGTCTTTAATTCGCATTTTTGCAGCTGCAGCTGCTTTAGCTCTGTTTTTATAGACGTCATTGAAAGTATCGGGAATGGCGATCTCATCTGTAAACAAATCTCTATATTTCGGATTGGGTTCCCACTCACGATGCGGTGCTTTGTGATGACACATTAAAAAGAATGGCTTGCCCTGATCACGAGATTTCATCCACGCTAAAGATTTGTCCGTGATTATATCTGTTGCATAGCCCTCAGCTTCTATTTCGTCACCCATCTGATTGAAGACCGGGTCAAAATAATCACCTTGGCCCGGCAAAACGGACCAAAAATCAAAGCCGGATGGCTCGTGTTCTTTACCTTCACCTAAATGCCACTTTCCAATTATAGCCGTCTGATATCCATCGCTCTGGAGGTGTTTGGCTACGTTAGGTAGGCGACCATTAATAGGTGTATCGAGTGTAGTCACACAATTTACATGGTTATAAGTGCCTGTTAATATTGCAGCCCTGCTTGGTGTACAGATTGAATTTGTAACATAACAATGGTCCAACCTTGCTCCTTCATTAGCCAATCTGTCTATGTTAGGAGTTTTATTTATGCCATACCCATAAGCACTTATCGCCTTAGCGGCATGATCGTCCGCCATGATAAAAATGATATTTGGCCGCTCTGTCATAATGATCCTCTAATGGGCTAGATGAGTTATCTAGATTATGAATATACTCCATCTTCATCTACTCAAGCGGCGCAATCAAGTGTAGCCGCCTCGGTAGGTGTATAATGTAAAATTTACGATATTCCGTTTTACCTTACTTTTACCTTCGATATAATATTTTGTTGCTGGTCAGACTGTCTTCCACGTGCGCTTGATCCCGAGACGTAATGATCATGTCGTTGATCCTAGAGGTGGTGTCAGAGGAGTTATCCCAAGCAAATAAGGGTATTAGTCTTAAGGCGCTGGGCTTGATAGAATTCCTCGGTTAACCTTAAAACAGCATAAACTGGAGTCATCGATTGTTAGGAACGATGCGGCAACATAAAAAAATCATAATCATTGTATGTTCCTTACTCTTAATGACTGTGTTGGGAGGTTCAATTTATGTTCTGGCACCCATATATTTTGTAGCTCAACAGGCCGAACGTGATAATTCTACAAAATGTAAATCCTACCGAGCATTAGAAAGTATTGCCTTCGCTATGTACCGAGAAGACCCTAACGGTGTTGAATGGCTATCAAAGGCAAGAGAAGCAGAAACTAGACGCAAACAGCACAAATGCTCACAGCTTGTCTTGGCTGAATAGGAAATATGCTGGGATAGATAAAAAACGATGAATTTAGCTGGGATATAAAAGGATGAGGGGAAAAAATGTGAACATGCTACTAAAAACATCTATCTATCACTTTATCATTGCAGCACTGACGATATTCTTTCTCTCAACGAGCAACGCAATGGCATATGAAGAACCTGAATATAAACTAATCAAATCTACAGATGTTTATGAAATACGCCAGTATCAAGATCGGCTTGCAGTGGAAACCACCCAGTCGCAAAGCCAAAATGGCGCGTTTAGAAGGCTATTCAACTATATCTCCGGTTCTAACGAAAGTTCGTCAAAGATTGCTATGACTGTTCCCGTGATACAGTCAAAAGATAGTAATGGCGCATCTATGATTTTTTTCTTACCCAAAAGTTTCACCAAACAATCAGCCCCGTTGCCGGATGGGGACGATGTAAAACTAATTACCGTCAAGGGTGGTTTTTACGCAGTCACCAAATATTCCGGGCGCTCCACCGATCAAAACTTTATCAAACACTCGGCCCTTCTTTTTGAAGCCCTGAGGACAGATAATATTCTCACAATTGGTGATCCGATGATGGCCACCTATAACGGCCCGTTCACATTACCATTTATGAGACGAAACGAAGCCATGTATCGTGTGAACTGGAAATAAAGCGGCGTACCAGCAATAATTTTTAAGCCACAACGTCAAAAATCGGTACACAAAATAGGTACATATTCGGTACACAAAAATATAAGAACCCTACCCTTAAACGCTGTATTTAAACAATAAATATAAACAAAGCGATCCCTACCGCCGGAGCCAAAATTATCAAGTAAATCAGATATTTACGAGACACCTCGGCGAGGTGTCTCAGGGGGTGTTTGGCGATAGTAAGCAGTTTGAAGCTGTTTTCTCGGACCTTCCCGTGCCCCAGACACGTATTCGGCGCTGTCGACAAATGGGGGCATGGAGCAGAAATTTGCCAAAAAGTGAGCAGCGAGTTGGCAATGTCAGATAGAACAAAGAAATTTTCAGAGGAACTGGATGAGCTTATCAGAGAGGGTGAGTTCTTGGCTATGGCAATCGAATACGACTGTAAACCAGAGCAGTTTCGTCGGTGTTACATCAAGGTATTTAAAGATGATGACGAGAAACTAGAAGCCTTTATCAAGAAGCTTCCCAGTTTCGGCTCAGACTATCAAAAATGGTATTCGAAAGCTCAAGCACTAGTAAAACAGGTTCTTCCAGATCGACTGGCGGACCTGACGTCTCACTACGAATTTCCCAGAGTTCGCAAGGTCACTGATTTTCAGAACTATATGATACGCGACTACCTTAAAGGGTTGATGGTAACACGCTACAGTGGCTCTGAGGTTGTCGCAGACGGCTCGGCTGTCTTGGCCCCCTAAAACTGTGCCAGTATTTCTTGAGCAAGGGAGTTGGGAAAAATGGCACGGAAGCGGTATTCGGATGAGGATGCGCTGAAGATATTGCTAATCTGGTCGCTATGGTTGACGCAAACGGACCTGCGCCCAAAAAACGCGGCCCTTATAAGCCACGCAAGAAAGATATTTCAAACTGAGAAACTACCCACGGGCGCCATCACTTGCGTGTATTCAAAATTGATTGTATTCTTACAATGATATAGGTCTTCTAAAGGGTCGATTTAAGGATAAGTATGTTAAAAAACGTTCCTTTAAGCATTTTCCTCTTAGTATACATTGGCTTTTCCCTCATATTTCACCAAGCTCCACTAGTAAGCTGGCTCAATAGGTTTACTGATTTTTCCACAATCTCGGGTTTGTCTGCCTTACTTTTTATCGAATTGCTCAGCTTTTTACTCTGGGTTTTACTCTTAACTCCTTTCTTTATTATTTCCATTAAACTGGGGAAATTGATTGCTGTTATTTTATTGATACTGAATGCCACTGCATTGTTTTGGATGACAAGTCTTGGTGTTGTCATGACCAAGGCCGTTATCGCCAGCCTATTTTTTACCGATTACTCGGAAGCTTCAGGTTTTCTGAACGATGACTATATGCTGCATCTGGTTCTTTTGGGCATTTTACCTTCTATCGTGGTTGTTCTGGTGCCCATTGCACCTGTCAAGAGACGTGTCTTGTGCCTCTATCCTATTTTGTCAGTCGCACTCATCTTCACGGCGACAAGTCTCGCCCCAAATTTGACTAGTTGGGTCAATGCAAATGGAGCTCAACTGGGCAGTCGGTTATTGCCATGGTCGTATATTGGCAAAACCATAAACTACGTAAGAGATTTGAGAAGTGGATACTATGGTCGGTATTTTGGCGAGTTTGCTCAATTGCCAGATGGCGTCATCGCCGATGATACGCCGGGGTTGGTTGTCCTGGTTATAGGGGAATCCTCGCGGGGCGCCAGTTACAGCTATTATGGATATGAGCGCGCAGTAAACACAGCAACGCAAAACATGGGCTACGTCGCTTTGCCAATTAGCACAGCCTGCGCCACCAGCACTATGATTACAACCGGCTGCATTCTTTCGCCCCACGGTCGAGACGACTGGGAAAAAGAGCCAGTGGAACCTTTGCCCTCATATTTGCATCGTTTAGGTATAAAGACCTTTGTACGAACCAATAATACGGAAATGCCGCGACTGAAGGTTGGAGATTACAAGACGACAGAAGAGCTGGCAGAGCTGTGCGAAACGGATTATTGCAAAGCCTATAACGCAAGAAGCTGTGAGAACCAGCTTTGCCAGGAAAGCTATTTTGATAACATGTTACTGGCAAACATGGATCCCATTTTAGACTTGGCGCAGCAAGAAAAAGTCTTTTTGTTGCTGCATTTGCGCGGAAGTCATGGCCCAAATTATGCAGACAGATCACCAAAAGAGTTTCGTCCTTTCACGCCAGCATGTGATGATCATGTAACAAAATGCAGCCTTGAAACGCTGGCAAATAGCTACGACAATTCGACGGCCTTCACTGATCAAATTTTAGCAAATCTGGCCAAGGCAATCGCCCAAAGGCAAAATTTAAATGCAGCCGTTCTTTACCTATCAGATCATGGACAGTCCTTGGGAGAAGACGGCCTTTACATGCACGGTTTGCCCATCGATGAAGCTCCAATTGAGCAATTGGAAATTCCGTTTCTGCTCTGGACATCCGAAACGCTCAAAAAGACCTATGACATCTCTCAGGTTGTAAATACGAATGTGGCCGCACAGGATGCCATCTTCCATTCGGTCCTTGGCCTATTGAATGTCATAGATGGCCCCTATGACCCGCAGCGCGATATCTTCCAGGTGCGGTAGACTGTCTTAGCCCCTCTGACCTGCCCAACCAAACATGGTCGATGGACTTCATGGCCGATCGTTTTGTAATCCCGCCAAAAAACCATTGGGGTTGAGCGTGGAATTTTGTAGCCTCTTATTTGACCCGCGTGCGCGCGGCCATCAGAAATGGGCGTCGGCAGGGCCAGATAAAACAAGTGCTGCCGTTGTATTTAGGCAAGCTCAGGTTAAAATTTGGAGAAGGAAATGTATAAATCTATTTACTGTATTTTACTGACATCAGGGCTCCTAAGTGCCTGCATGCAGCAAGTTGGAAGCTATAAGTCGGCTGAAGATTCTGGGCTCGTCAGTGTCCGACCATACCCACAACCCAATGGTGTTTGCCAAATTTTGGGTGAAAGCCCTGCAACAGTGGACTATTTGGATCATTCAGCTATTTTGATAGGCTGTCCTGATCACGACCTCGGTGCGATTGAGGATCGCAAGAACGAAGGGGCAAAGATTGTTGGCAGGGTCAATAGCTGGACGCTTCTTCAAATGCCAGAACAGCAAAACTAATCAGAGACTGAGAACTGTTATACTGGAAAATTGAAGCCATTTCCGGTCAGCAAAGCAACATGCGCCCTCGTTCTCACGCAAATTAATACACCCCAGGCACGAAACAACTACGCGGTGGAAATTGGGGGCTGAACTAGGCTGAGTATGGCAATTCTCCGCCACCGTCGCTATTCATAGGTCTTCACAAAGAACTCTCCATTATGCGTGGAAACCCACTTTCCGGACTGGGCGGCGGCGTTGCGGATTGCGTGCAAGTCATTAACGTGTTGGCCTGTACGAATAAGGTCAGCTTCGGCTGCGGAAGTATCAGTGCGCTTTAGATAAGCGGTGAGGTGTTTGAGTAATAGGACTGAGTCCATTTGGCTCTGCGCTTCTTGTGCGTATTCATCAAAGACCAGTGAGAGCGGCACAGCGATCTGGGCATTCGTTTGTGTGGTTTCAATGATTTCAAACTGACCAGGGGCGACAAACGTACCTGCGGTAACATCTCTTGCCCCTTGTGCCAGGGACTTTTGGATTTCTTCTACTGCGCGCTCTGTAAGCTCATGTGCAAAATGGGCGTTGGCGAGCCCAAGATCCAGATTTGCAGTCAACTCATAGGCGTTGTCAGACAGGCGGGTGCGTACCCACCCGTAATCACGCAACGTAACCGCCGCCCGCCAGATGCCCGCGCGTGAGACGCCGGGCAATCGATCGCAAAGGGCGTTTAGGTTGATGGGCCCATGCGCGCCGATGGTGTCCATCACCAGCAAAACCCGATAGCTTGGAGCCTTCATAAGATCAGAAAGGGGTTTGGGCTGTCGGATGATCTATCCCTACTCATGGATACGCAAGGAAAAGGCCCCGAGGCAACGAAGCCCCAGCCAATAAGGCAGGGGCTTTTTTGCTTATTGAGCCAAGCGGCGATTCCTCTCAGCAATGCAAAAGGTCAGAACGGCCGCTCCTGTCAGGGCGGTCAATAGAGCCATCTTAAGCATTTAGTGTTGCTTCGTCTGCTCCGTCGGCTTGAAGCATGTATTGGCCAAGAAGCTGACCTTCTTTGTGTTTGAGGCTGAAACGCGCAGAAGCTCCGTAGCTTGAAAAATCCCCATCAGACAGTTCAGGGAAGAGCTCAAGGATTTCGTTGCGCGTCGGTTCATCCAGTGCTTTCCAGCCCTGCTCGCCGGGCTGAAAGCTCTCGGATGGCGCGCCTTCTGCGTAGATGATTTCATGGATATCAAAAAGCAAGTGGAAGTATTCCACCTCGCCGCCTTCAACCCGAATGATGCTATGGTCATTCACAAGGGATTTGGCTGTGGCCAACACCTCATGCTCACCGAAAAGCAATTCTGCCTGCCAGCCTTGCAGCAGCATCCGGTGCTGTGGGCTGACGCGCAGGTCGCGGTCATTCCCGAGCGCGCCCTTGCGGATCAGGATCGGCGCCATGTTGCCCGTAGCTGGCCGCTTGGACGAGCCAATCCAGCGGATCGGCTGATATCCGTGGTCCATCGTCAGCACCATGTCGCCCTGGGTCAGTTCCTCGATAGGGCGCTCGCCAGTTTGGGTTTTGATGAAAGTGCCGCGCGTGAAGCAAACGTTAAGTGAGCCATTTGGATTGAAACCGCCAACTGGGGAATAAACGACACCATCCCTCAATGGGTCAGAAAAAACCCAGAAGCCTGCAGTGGACCTGATCGGACCAGTTTCGTTTGTTCCATCATTTGTTACAATATGAGAGCCATACACAGTGTTTCCGTCTGACCCGAGGAACTCAAACATTGTTCCCGTGCTTACATTCCAGCCGTTTACATTCATTCCAAAAAGTGTTGTTTGGCCAATAGCTTGAGTGCCGGCATCCGCGTCTCCGGTTGGGTCGGAAGTGTGTCCTTGCTGATTGGTCCGACCAACACCAAACATATCATCTAGAATATTATCGTGGGCACCGTTATTATCTGTGTAATTCAGCCTTTCTTCGAGCGTGACGCCGCTCGTATAGGTGAACGTAGGAGCGGAGGTCCAGGTGCCCCCAAGACTGTAGACTGTTACTGTTGGCATTTTTATTTATCCTCTTATATACAGCTCTGTTAGCAATTCGTACACTTGACTCGTTTCACTCCATGATTAGTGGGCTGTAAATATGATATGTACGCGCTTGGCAATTTTCTCATTTCGCCTATCGAAACATAAAGTGATAAAATACGTTCCAGTCTCGCTCAACCACCCATTCCCCTGTTTGGCGCTTTGTGTCGCGTAACGCCTGCATGGACAGCCATATGTGGCCTGATGGTTAAACCACCACAACCTCCCTGCCCCATTACGCGCAGCCTTGGTGCGGATTTCCAGGCAGGGCCGCATCCGTGAACAGCTTGTTCCGATAAGACGCACCGTAGGGGATGGATGTGCCTGGGCGGGCGCATCTATGCGGCAGTGTGATCACTGAAGCACCAAAGCATTCGTATTGAAGTCATTGCAGCCAAGGTGATAGGAGGTCGACTCTATCAACCTGAACCCGACGGAGCGCTTGTGACGACACCCAATGAAAATGACATCATCGATCTTTTCGTGATCGGCGGCGGCATCAACGGCTGCGGTATTGCGCGCGATGCGGCGGGGCGCGGTTTGCGTGTTGAGCTTGCAGAAATGAACGACTTGGCCGCGGCAACCTCATCGGCTTCAACCAAACTGTTTCACGGTGGCCTGCGTTATCTTGAATATTGGGAACTGCGGCTGGTGCGCGAGGCGCTGGTGGAGCGTGAAACCCTGCTCAAAGCCATGCCCCATATTTCCTGGCCCATGCGTTTTGTGCTCCCCTATCACAAAGACATGCGATTTGAGAGCAACACACCGACGTCAAAACTTCTCAACGCCCTCATGCCCTGGATGAAAGGGCGTCGCCCGGCTTGGCTCATTCGCCTCGGCCTGTTTCTATACGACAGGCTTGGCGGAAGAAAAATATTGCCGCCAACACGGGCGATTGATTTGCGCCATGGTCCAGAAGGCGCGCCTTTGAAAGACCGTTTTGCAAAAGCTTATGAATATTCTGATTGCTGGGTCGAGGACAGCCGTTTGGTTGTATTAAATGCCCGCGATGCAGCAGAGCGCGGCGCGCGCATCACCACCCGAACCAAAGTCACGATGGCCCAAGTGATAGACGGCATCTGGCATGTCACACTGCAAGACCAAAACAGCAGCGCGCGCCGGATTGTGCGGGCGCAGGTTTTGGTCAACGCCGGAGGGCCCTGGGTTGAAAACATCATTCGCAACACCACCGGCCTTAACACCAAAGAAGGGGTGCGCCTGGTGCGGGGCAGTCACATCATAACCCGCAAGCTTTACGATCATGACAAATGCTATTTTTTCCAAGGGGAAGATGGTCGCATCATTTTCACAATTCCCTATGAAACTGATTTCACTTTGATTGGCACAACGGATATTGACCATCAAGATCTTGCGGAAAAACCGGTCTGTAGCCCCGAAGAGCAAGACTATTTACTGCAACTTGCCTCAACCTATCTCAAAACATCCGTCACCGCTGACGACGTGGTGGCCACCTACTCCGGCGTGCGACCGCTCTACAACGATGCGGCCAGCTCCGCGACGGCCGCCACACGAGACTATGTATTAAAACTCGACAAAACTGCCGGAGCGCCAATGTTAAACGTCTTTGGCGGGAAAATTACGACCTATCGCAAACTGGCAGAACAGGCCTTGCAGCAGATTTCGGACGACACCCCGCAGATGGGGCAAGCTTGGACCGCAGGGGTCGCTCTGCCCGGCGGCGATTTTCCAGTGGGCGGGGTGGATGATCTCATCCAACAGCTGATCAAAAAATTCCCCTTTTTGACGCCGCCTTGGGCGAGAAGATTGGTCAAAGCCTATGGGAACGAGGCTTTTGATGTCTTGGGCGCAGCCACAGTTTCCACAGACTTGGGGGAAGATTTTGGGGCCAGTTTGACGGCGCGCGAAGTTGCTTGGTTGATGGACAAAGAATTTGCACAGACCGCCGAAGACGTGATCTGGCGCCGCAGTAAACTAGGGCTGCGGCTCACCGATGCACAGATTGAGAGGTTGCAGAACTGGATGCAGCACCGATTGGGCGCGCGCGGGACCTAGCAGCCAAGTTTGCGCGGCCAATCGCAGGGCCCGCAAGCCCCCCCTGCAAACACATACACTTTTGGTTTTATGTGCAAAAGCAATCCATTGTTCGCGCAGTGGCTGAGCACGGCCCTTGTGTTTTGTGAGGTGATATATCATTTTAGATCTATGATTAAGACTCAACTCATTTCACTGCTTATGTTCCTATGCAGCTGGACCTATATCGCGGCCGATCAGGTTGATTTTTCTGACGGCTGGCGTGAACAGCGTTTTTCATTATTTTCTAGCAACGAATTTGAACCAAGCGGCGAAACCCTGGGGATCGGTTCGGATGGGACCGTCTCAATGTTCTGGAGCCGCCTACCAGCCAGGCTCTGGGGCAGCAATCAGGCGCGTTGGGATTGGGAGGTCACCTCATCCGTGCCGCCCACAGACCTGACACTCAAAGGCGGTGATGATCGAAATTTGTCAGTTTATTTTGTGTTCATGCCGGAGACCTCAATACCAGCGGCAAATGCAAAACTCACAGATCTACTTGGCGATGACAGCGCCCGCATATTGATGTATGTTTGGGGGGGCAATCACATGCGCGGAGACATATTGCCAACGCCCTATCTAAATGAGCTCGGCAGAACCCTCATTTTGCGACCGGCCAGCACCGGGCAGGCAAGCGAACGGGTCAACCTAAGAGCCGATTTCCAACGCGCCTTTGGCACAGAGCCCACAGGTCTCGTCGGCATTGCCATTTCAGCCGACAGTGATGACACCGATACACAGATCAGGGCACGCGTCTCCAATCTGCGTGTCGAAACAGCGCGTTGAACCTACCTATCCCACCGCGCGGCGTGCAAGCTCCGGTGACATAGGCGGGCGATCCCATGGGCAGAGATTAGCCTGGATTTTGTGCCAAAAACTCTTTCATGCGCGTCAGCGCACGGGTGATGTTTTCCTGGCTATTGGCATAGGAAATACGAATGTACCCCTCCCCCAGCGTGCCGAAATCCGGCCCCCCAATCGTGGCCACACCCGTTTGCTCAAGCAGCTCGCTGGCCAATTGCTTAGCTTTCCAGCCGGTTTGGGAGACATTGGGAAAGGCATAAAAGGCGCCCTTCGGCGTGATGCAAGAGACCCCGGGGATGTCATTGAGCTGCGTGACCACCGATTTGCGCCGCGCGTCGAACTGCGCCACCATCTCTCCGACTGCAGTTTGTGGACCGGTCAACGCCTCCAATGCTGCATATTGCGCGGGTGCATTGACGCAAGACCATGCATTCACGGCCAATTTTCGGGCCATGTTGTACAATCTATCCGGCCAAATCGAATAGCCCAATCGCCAGCCGGTCATCGCATAGGTCTTTGACCAGCCATTGAGCACAATCAACCGGTCGCGAATTTCGGGGTAGGTCAATAGGCTGACATGCTGCTCCCCATCATAGAGCATTTGGTCATAAATTTCGTCAGACAGGATCGCCACATCTGGATAATCCGCAAGACCGGCCACCAATTTATCAATTTCCGCCTTCGGGGTGATGCCGCCGCAAGGATTGGCCGGGGAGTTTAGAATGATCAACCTTGTGTTGGGACCAATCAGCTTCAATGTCTCCTCCGCCGAAAACGCAAACCCATTCTCCTCGCGGATCGGAATGGCAACGGGAGTTGCACCGGTATACTCAATCATCGAACGATAGATTGGAAAGCCCGGATCAGGATACAAGATATCCCCACCAGCTTCGCCAAACATCAAGATCGCGGTGAACATCGTCACCTTCCCCCCCGGCACGACCAGCACATTGGCCGGGCTGACCTCGGTGTTATATCGGCGGTGCAAATCCGCACTGACCGCTTCGCGCAGCGGCAAAATTCCAGTCGCATCCGTGTAGCCATGATGCCCATCGCGCAGGGCTTTAACCGCCGCTTCAACGATATTTTCAGGCGTCGGGAAATCCGGTTGACCGATTCCAAGGTTGATGACATCCATGCCACCCGCGGCCAAAACCCCCGCGCGGCCCAAGACGGCAAACGCATTCTCTTCACCAATTCGATCGAAATTTGAAACTGTCTTCATGTTGAACCCTTTATGCCTCTTGGTGTGATATACGGGCGGACCGCTTTACCGGCAAGGATGCGATTGCAACGGGTAAAATGTCCAGCTCCTAAGTGATCTATTTATGCGCAAACGAGCGCAGCTTATGTTTGCGCAAAATGCTCTGGTGCAATGTGCGCAGAAATGCTCGCCCGTAGTTTTCGCCGCAGGCCTGAGACCCAAGGCCCGCAAACTCTTTCTAGGATCCCGCGGCGCCTTGGCCAGCGCGGCGGCCAAAAACAGCACCGGAGGTCAAACCCGAACCACCGGGATAGCCGGCATAGAAAACACCGCCCAGAATTTCGCCGCAGGCAAATAACCCTTTGATGTGATCGCCGCCGCCTGTCAGCACCCTGCCCTCCGCATCCACCTTTAAACCGCCATAGGTGAATGTGATGCCTCCCGTAACCGGATAAGCGTAGAAAGGGCCTTGATCGAGAGTTTGTGCCCAATTTGATTTTGGAGGGTTCAGGCCGACTGTCGCCTTTCCATCCAAAACTGTGGGATCAAAACCCGTCGTTTGATCTACAGCCGCGTTATAGCGCGCTAAGGTTTCACTTGCGGCCGCCTGATCCACACCGCTCATCTGCGCGATCAGATCCTCCAGCCGATCTGCTTTGACAAAATGCGCATCTTTGAAACGGTACTCATCGTAGAGCAGGTCATAGGTTTTGCTGTCAAAGACCTGCCACGCAAATTGGCCGGGCTGTTCTAGAATGGCCGCGCCATATTGCGCATAGGTGTAATTGCGAAAATTGGCGCCCTCATCCACAAAGCGCGCGCCATGGGCATTGAGCATGACCCCCAGGAAATAGGAAATCTTTCGATAGTTCTTGCGTTCACCCGGTGGCAACTCAAGATTGCCAAAATCGGCCATATGCAGATCCATCGGCGTCGCGTGGCAGCCAGAGTAAAGCCCGTAATCCGCCGCGCCAAGTTCCAGCGCCATGAGAAGACCATCACCCGTATTATGCGGGGTTCCGCGCACCTTCGCCGCTTCCCAATTCTCTCCCATATGCTTGACCCGCAGCGCGCCATTGGCCTCAAAGCCGCCACAGGCCAGGATAACAGCGTCCGCAAGCAGCCGCTCTTGCCCAATCTGCACACCGCAGACACGCCCCGCGTCAGTGACCAAACCAGTGACCGCACTGTTGTAACGGACCGTTCCCCCGAGCCGCTCAACTGCCGCCAATTCCATATCAAATAGGCCAACACCTTCATTTTCTGCCGCCAAGGTTAAACCGCCCCAAAAGACATGACGGCCATCTTTTTCAAAACTCTGCCGGCTGTAGATGGGTTCAAATTTCACACCATGCGAGGCCAGCCAGCGCAGCGTTGCCCCGGACTGATGGACCAGCGCCTCCTGCTCTTCGGACAAGGGCCGCCCATCATTGAACCCCAGCAGGTCATTGGCAAATTTTTCTGTCGTGTAGCTGCCAAAATCTGCCCTCTTCACCCGCGGATCCTCTGGGTTGCGCAGCAGCGGCAATAGATCGTCAGCGCCATCATAGGCAAACCGCATCGCCCCTGCTGTGTATTTTGTATTGCCACCCGATAAGGATTTATCAGCCTTTTCCAGAAGCGTAACACGAGCACCGCCTTCCAAAGCGGCGAGCGCTGCACAAAGGGCGGCATTTCCAGTTCCAACAACGATGACAGATTTTGACATTGGCTTTCCCATTTGACTGAAGTATTGTATCCAGGTGGATACAATTTAGGCCTCTTTAAAATGACCAAAACAGAATTGCAAGTTATGTCCCAAGGAGAAGCTGCCTATCATCGGCTTTACGAGGCCATACGCTCCGGCGATTTCCGCCCCGGCGACAGATTGCGCGAGATTGAGGTGGCCAAGAGGTTGGACCTGTCTCGCACGCCCGTGCGTGAAGCCCTGCGCAAGCTCGAAAGCGACGGGATTGTCGAACATCGCCCCCGGTTAGGAGCCGTGATCCGCACCCTGACCCCCTCCGAAGTTGTTGAACTTTACGAAATGCGGCTTGTTCTTGAGCGCACAGCGGCACAGATGGCTGCAAAACATGCCAATGATGCTGAGATTGACCTGCTCAATGACCTAAATGATCAAATTGCAGCGCTCGGCGATGACACGCAACAGGCTGCGGCCTTAAATCAAGATTTCCACCATCGCATTTATCTGGCCAGTCGCAACCGCTTTTTATTGGCCTCGGCCCGGGGGCTCAACAATGCGCTCATGCTGTTGGGGCCCACAACTTTGGATGATGAAGCGCGTATAAAAACCGTGAGCGCGCAACATGCTCGGATCATAGAGGCGATCCGAGCGGGCGATCAAACAGCAGCTGGCGATGCGGCCGAGGCCCATTTGCAAACCTCTTTGCGCCACAGGCTCAAGGGGCTGGACCGATGAGCGCGCATCTCTACGCCTATACGGTCGCGGGTCTCGGCGTCCTTGCGTTCAAATTTTTGCATCTGCCGCTGCCTTGGCTCTTAGGGCCAATCTTTTCTTGCTTGATTGCCGCCCTGCTCGGCGTGCCCATGCGTGGGTTCAAAGTGATCAATGAGGCGATGCGCAGTATTCTCGGCGTGGCCGTGGGCGCTACATTTTCCCTTTCGCTGCTGGTCTCCATGGGCGGCATGTGGCCAACGCTTTTGTTGATCCCGGTGATGACCACTTGCATTGGACTCGTTGGCGTTTTTTACTTCCAGCGTCTATGGGGGTTTGATTTTGCCACCAGCTATTATTCTGCAATGCCAGGCGGCCTACAGGACATGCTCGTTTTTGGCGAAGAGGCAGGCGGCAATCTGCGCACACTCGCGCTCGTTCACGCCACGCGGGTCTTGGTCATCGTCGTGACCCTGCCTTTTCTACTGACCTGGATTTGGAACGCGGATCTAACCAACCCCCCGGGCGCTCCGGCCGCCAGTATTGCGCTCTCACAGCTTGGGTGGATGATTTTCTGCGGGCTGGTTGGCTGGCAGCTGGCAAAACGTGCCGGCATGTTTGGAGCCTCAATCCTTGGGCCACTTTTGCTGGCTGCGCTCTTGTCCCTTACAGGCGTCCTACAACACCGCCCTCCGTCAGAAGCCATTTGGGCGGCACAATTTTTTATCGGAATGAGCGTCGGGTGCAAATACGCCGGCGTCACCATGGCCGAAATCAGACGGGATGTGACGGCCGGGCTTGGGTTTTGCGTGCTGCTATTGTTACTGGCTGTCATCTTCGCCGAAGTGATCCACCTGGCAGGGCTGGCGCCACCTTTGGAGACCGTTCTTGCCTTCGCGCCGGGCGGACAAGCGGAATTGACCGTGCTTGCGCTCATTGTAGGGGCAGATATGGCCTTTGTGGTGGCCCATCATGTCTTGCGAATATTTATCGTCATTCTGGGTGCGCCGCTCTTTGCGCGCCTGTTCCGCCCGAAAACTGGCGCCCGAAAGCCCTAAGCAAACCCTCTGACTATGCCATTTCTAAACAGAAATCAGGGCCGCGCCTGCCGGGGGCGCCTGTCACCGATAGGCTTCTGGATTGATCATATGACTAGGTGCGCCTGCGGCATAGGCATTAATTTGATCAAAAATATCCGAAAATTGCATGTCAAACTCATCCTCGGTCACAAAGCCAATATGGGGCGTGGCCAGAACATTCGGGTGTGTGAGAAGTATATTTTCGCGATCTGAAAGCGGCTCGTGATCGAACACATCTACAGCGGCATGAAGCTGACCCTTCGCAATCTCCGCCTCTAAGACACCGGGGGCCACAAGACCGGAGCGCGACGTGTTCACAAATAAAGCGCGTGGCGGCATCAATGCAAGGTCCTCGGCGGTGATCAAACCCCGGGTCGCGGAATTCAACCGAACATGCAGGCTGACGATATCGGATTGTCTAAAAAAGGCCTCACGGGAGACAGCCACGGTTTCACCCGCGGCAGCGGCCCGTGCGCGCCCTGCCTCTGATCCCCACCATTGCACATTGAGCCCCAGCGCTTTGGCGTAGCCCGCAACCGCGCCTGCAATGCGCCCATATCCATAAAGCCCCAATGTTCTGCCGCGCAGGGTCCTGCCGACCCCCGATTGCCACCGGCCCGCTTTGATTGAGGTCACCTGCTGCGGGATTTGCCGATAGCTGGCCAAAATCAACGCCAGAGTGTGCTCTGCGGCCGCATAGGATGGCGTATCTGAATGCATATTTGAGCAAAGCAGAACACCATGGGCCGTACAGGCCGGCACATCAACATGCGGGTAGACGCTGCGCTGTGAGATGAGTTTCAGATTTGGCAGGCCCGCCAATAGGTCAGCCCCAACCTTGGTGCGCTCACGAAAGAGCACCAAAGCCTCTGCCTCTTGCAATCGCGCGGCCAGTTTGACGGGGTCAGGCTCATGATCCGTCCAGACGGTAACCTCGTGATCGGCCAATTTGGCAAAGCACGGCAAGCTGCGCAGGGTATCGAACCAATCATCAAGAATATGAACCTTCATCGCCCTATCACCCTTCTGTAAACGCGGTTAACGACCGGCCCAAATTGACCTTGGAATAAACACCTCTCCCGCCGCAATTTTTCGAGCGGTGCGTATGAGACCTGCCGATTTTATTTCGAAACCTGTCGCCGTATCGGCATAATCAACCGCCACTTCAATCTTGCCCGAGGCATGTTCCAAAATGACATTGGCCGGGGTCTCATTTGATTTGGCAGCCATGCCCTCTGCAATCGTCCCTGGGGTCAACACACAAGACGCTAGGCATTGCGCGCCCGTGACGGCCATGGAAGGATGCGTACTCCAGGGCATGAAATAGCGGGTCGCAATTGTGCCGCCGGCCTTGGCGAGGGCCAGCAGGCCAAATTTTGGCGTCACCGATTTTGTGACATCCCCCATCCCCATCAAAGCCCCTGCCTTTTGCCGTAGAGCTTCCATCTGATCAAAAAATGCGCGATTTTCATCCAGCTCAGCGGCCGTTTCATAGCCCGTCAGCCCAAAGCTCTCGGCCTTTGCAATCACCATGGGCATCGCAACATCCATGCAAGTCACAGCGATTCCGTCAATCTCATCAACCCGGTTACCTGTGGGCAAAAAGGCGCCCGTGCCCCCCCCGACCGTCTCCATGAATTGAACTGCAATGGGCGCCGAGGTTCCCGGCACGCCATCAATGCGCGCCCCGCCCTCATAGCTGACCTGTCGCCCAGGCGTTTGAATGACAGCGGCGACGCGCGCTTGCGTGTTCACTGCCAGAATATTCACCTGTGTCTCACCCTCTTGCGCCTCGACCAACCCCATCTCAATGGCGGCTGGACCCACGCCGGTCAAAATATTGCCGCAGGTGGGTTTGAAATCGACCAATTTATCTTCCACGCTCACTTGAGCGAAAAAGTAATCCACATCGGCCCAAGGATCCTGTGACTTGGACAACATCGCCACTTTGGTCGTGACCGCCGCGCCACCGCCAATCCCGTCAATGTTCAGCGGATGACCAGAGCCCACAATCGCGATTAACACCTCAGCCAGAGTCTCGAGATCCTCGGGAAGGTCAGCGCGGTTCAGATATGGCCCCCGAGAGGTTCCACCACGCATAAGAAGATAAGGGATCGCAGTTTGTGTCATGTGAATGGCCATGGAAGGTTAGAATAAGCTTGCAAAAGACCGGGTGGAAAATCGCGGTTCAATGCCCAAGCCATAGTGCAGATAAAAGCGATGCCCGCAAGCGCATAGATCGCTGCAAAAACGGTGCTCATATTGGCTCTGATCCGCATAAAGCTGAACAAAAAGAGGGCCAGGGCAATTATAAACCCAAATAACGATGTGGCCACCAGGAGCGCGGCAAACCACGCGAGGGTGGACCATAGGCTATAGCGCGCTTGCCCTGCTTCGGCGCTGCGCTCGCTGTCGGCAAAGATCGTATCGGTTTCAGGGGCCAAGATCATTCGGGCAATCATCACCGTACATCCCACCAAACAAACGCTGGCCACAAACATCGGAAAGACCCGATCGCGGCTATAGTCCGGGATGGAACCGGCATCAAATAATGCATAGCCAATGAAAGCTGTGATGCAGAGTAGGAACACCATCGGCGCGCGTTTCGAGCCTGATTTGCTGTCCCCTTCGGCCAAGATATGTTTGGCCTGGCGCAGGCCCAAAACGACAGAGACCAATGTAATGGCCAAAAGCACCAGCACGATGGGCGAGAAAATATAATCAATCCCCTCAAAAAATCCTTTGCGGAAGCGGGATTGGGCGATTTGAATGGCTTGGTTTGCATAGGTTTCTGCTGGATTGGACAGAACAAAACCAATCAAAAAAGCAGGGCGCGACCAGTCAAAGCGGCGCATCAAAATTCCAAGAAAGCCAATGGCAAAAAGCGCCACAAGGTCCATCAGGTTTTGTCCAGATTGAAAGGCCGCGAAGCTAATGATCATGAACAAGAAAGGCGCCAATAAAACAAAGCGGATGGTTGTGAGCTTGGCGATCCCGCCTGAGGCTGCAATGCAAAGCACTGTGCCCACGACATTGGCCAGTGCAAGCAGCCAAACGATGGCATAGGTAATGTCGAGATTGTTTTTCAGCATGGCCGGTCCGACCTCAATCTGACCTGATCCCAGCAGGGCAATTGCGCCAATAAAGATTGCCATCGAGCCAGACCCAGGAATGCCGAACAGTAAGGTCGGCACAAGGCCACCCCCCTCTTTGGCATTGTTTGAGCTTTCAGGCCCGATCACGCCGCGCACATCACCTTTGCCGAAATTGGACTTGTCTTTGCTGGTTTGCACCGTGTGCCCATAGGCAATCCAATCCACAACCGAGCCGCCAAGACCCGGGATCACACCCACAATCACACCGATGATGGAACAGCGCACGGAAAGCCAAATATTGGCAAACCAATCTTTGATCCCTGCGATCCAACCGCCACCGATCTGCGCCTCCTGGCTGATGGCGCGGTCATTACGCAGCAGGGTGATAATTTCAGGAATTGCGAAAATGCCAAGGCCTACAATTACCAATTTCAGACCGTCGACAAGATAGGGAAAATCGTAAGAGGACATGCGCAAATCACCAGAAGAAGCCCCTTCTCCAATGGTGCCAATCAACATGCCCAGACCCGCCGCAACAATGCCCTTGATGGCCACACGCCCAGCCAAAATACCAACCATTGAAAGGCCAAAAATCGTAATCATCAACAGCTCTGGCGTGCGAAATTCCAAAACGATGGGCCGGGCGACCAAAATAAAGACCGTCAAAAAACTTGCGCCAACCAATCCGCCAAAAAGCGATGATGCAAAGGCCGCCGAGAGCGCCCGCGCCGCCTTGCCCTTTTGCGCCATCGGGAAGCCGTCCAAGACAGTGGCTTGTGACGCGGAAGAGCCTGGAATACCCATCAAAACAGAGGCGAAAGTATCAGAGGTTGGCACAACCGCCACCATACCAATCATCAAAGCAAGGCCTAAGATCGGATCCATGCCAAACATGAAGGGCAGCAAGAGCGACAGGCCCGCGATGCCGCCGAGACCGGGAAAGACGCCGATGCACAGCCCCATGAGCACACCAAGAACCAAATATCCCAGAACAACCGGCTGCAGGATAAGTGCCCAAGCCTCGCCGAAGGCGGGCAAGGCCTCCATGATAACTTCCAAGACAATATCCTCCCACTTTCCTTATAAAAACGCCCCACCTATCTTGAGTGGGGCGTTCTAGAAGAAAAGCTTAGTTTAGAGAAACACCGTATTTTTCTTGTAGCCAATTCACAATGAAGGCTTTGGCATCAGGGCTCACATTTGTGCCACTTGCTTTGGCAGCTTCGGCCGCGGCCCCGGTCATCTGCGGGTATTTGCCCAAACGCTTGCCCGAAATTTCTGCAAAATCAGCACGCGCTTTTACAGCTTCAAATGCCGCCGTATAGGTCACCATGGCATCCGCCGTTGCGCCTCTTGGCAAGAACACCATTTTTTGAGCCGGGAAGCCTGCAATGAAGAAGGCTTTCCAAGCATCCCATTTTTCGCCAGAGGTTTCACAACCATCGGTTGCTTCGCAAACTTCTTTGAAGGTTGGAATCTCCGGGAATGTGGGGTCGCGAACGATATCGCCCGCATCGCTCAAAGCACCCCAAGTCATCATTGGCACGGCTGTACCAGCCTCAACCAATGGTGTCACGCCGGACAAATAGGAAGAGGAGGTTTGATAATCGATATTCGCCTCGCCCCGTTCAAACATCAAACGCCCGTCACCGCGGCCTTTGATGCCCATGACGCTTTCAACGTTCAGACCCAGCATTTCCCAAGCCAATGTCGGGACCAAGTCAAGACGCGTGGCACCTTGGTTGCCATAGATGAAGTCTGTGTCTTTCAGACCAGAGGCATCCAAGCCGTCCATTTTGGCCGCAAGCTCAGGTGGAAGATAAGCCACGCCGCCTGTGCCAGAGGCCAAAACCACATTCCAATCGGCATAGTCGAATTTCACCCGCGGGTCGCCCAGCAAGAATGGAAATTGTGTTGAACCGGAGGAGCCGAAAATGAGCGTGCCGTCATCATATTCTTGCTCATGGAAATAGTTGGCACCTTTGGTTGAGCCCGCACCTGGCATGAATTTTACGACAACAGTCGGCTGGCCTGGCAAAGCTTCCGACAGCAAAGGCGCATAAAAATTTGCCCATTTGGCAGAGCCACCGGTTTCCGAAAACGGAATGATCCACTCAACAGTCTTGCCTGTCAGGTCAATCCCATGGCCGCCTGCATTGGCTTGAAGGCCAAAGGTGGCCGTCGCTGCAGCCACAAGGCCCATAGCCATGCGGCGTGTTGTTTTAAGTGTAGACATTAAATCCTCCCAGATTTTTTTAACGCGTCAGAAGCCGCGTAATTGGAATCATATTGAGGCATAAACCCCAGGTTGATGCTTGCTGTGTAATCTGCGAAGCTTTCATGAAACTTTCACGGATCGGAAAAACAGCAATGCGAATTACGCTTGTTGAAGACAATATCAGCCTGTCAAAAGGCATAACCTATCGTTTGGAAGATGCAGGCCATTCTGTGGATGCGATTGCCAATGGCGATGAGGCGCAAGACTATCTTGTTGCAGATGGAGCTGATCTTGTGATCCTCGACATCAACCTGCCGGGCGTGAATGGGCTGGATTTGCTGTCACAAATGCGCAAACGCGGCGATGCGCGGCCCGTGATCTTGCTAACCGCCCGTGCGGAAACGCAAGACCGGGTCAAAGGATTGGATGCCGGGGCGGATGATTATTTGATCAAGCCCTTCGAGATGGCGGAGTTGGAGGCACGGGTTCGCGCCCTCCTGCGCCGCCGGGCTATTCCACAGCAAAAACTGCGCAAAATTGGTTCTTTGCATTACGATCCAAATGCGCGGCAATTGTTTGATGGCGAAACCGCTTTGGAGATTCCGCGCCGAGAAATGTCGGTCTTTGAATGCCTGCTGAGTGCGGACGGACGGCTTGTATCCAAAAGCGCAATGCTCGATCACGTCTACGGCGTCGGGGCTGATATTGAGGAAAAAGTCGTCGAAGTTTATATCTCACGGCTCCGCCAAAGACTGAAAGATCACGGTGTTTTGATCCAAGCGCGACGTGGATTGGGATATCACATCACGGTGCAGGAGAGCGCATGAAACCCAGCTCTTTGAGGGCCCGACTGACATTGATCATCCTGCCCCCTCTGCTCATCATTTCGCTGATTGCCGGTGCTTGGCAGTTCCACAATACGACCCTGCGGGCCGAAAGCATCTTTGACAAAGGCTTGCTCTCAGCCGCAATTGCGATATCGCGCGACGTTGCGCTGTCGGATGGGGACGCCATTAGCCCCTCGACCCGTCGCCTGCTGGCCGATACCTCTGGCGGCACGATATTTTATCATGTGTTTGCTCCCGACGGTGTGTTTGTCACAGGCTATTCCACCCCACCGGTCTTACCGAGTATGGCCCCCAAAGGGGCCACAGATCCTTTTTACTACAACAGTGTCTATCAGGGCGAAAATGTGCGGGTTCTGCGCTTCCAAGATGTGACCTTGGTCAGCGGTATTGCCGGAATTTTCAACATCACCGTGTGGCAAAACGCGAGCGTGCGCAGCAGCTTTGTGCGCAATGTCTTGTCGCGCTCCTTTGCAGTGATTGCCGCACTGGTGATGAGCGTTGCCATTGTTGTGTGGTTCGGGGTGCGGTTGGGGCTGCGCCCGCTTTTAGAGCTTGAGCGCGCCATTGCAAAGCGCACGCCAAGCGAATTGGAGCCGATCCGCAGGGCTGTCCCAACCGAGGCTCAGGGGCTGGTGACCACTTTAAATGGTCTATTAAATAGGGTGTCCCGGCGCATCAGCTCGAAAGACGAATTCATCTCTAACGCGGCCCATCAGCTGCGCAACCCTATGGCGGGTGTCCTTGCGCTGGCCGAAGCGGTCACCACAGCACCAAACCCGCAAACCGCGCAGAAGCGCAGCGCTGAGCTCTTGCAAGCCGCGCGCGAGGCCAGCGATTTGACCAATAAGCTGTTGTCCTTTGAACGCGCAAGTGGCACCGATGTCTCGCAAACCGGCCGCCCAATGGATCTGAACCAGCTTATCGCCCATGCCGTCAGCACCTTTGAGCAAAACCACCCAAAGGCCAGCTTAACAGTCACCCAAGATCTGCCGCGCGAAAGCCTCTTGATTCAGGCCGATCAAACCATGCTCCAAGAGGCTGTTTTAAATATCTTCGGCAATTGTTTGGTGCATGGCGGGCCAAAGCTGACGCGAATTTGGGTCACACTCCGCAAGAACGGCGCCGGGGCGGAAATGCTCATCCAAGACGATGGCATTGGAATACCCGAGGATCGCCACATCGAGGCGCTGAGCCGTTTTTCACAGGCCGGCGGCGGCCCTGGCAGCGGGCTTGGCCTCGCCATTGCGGCCCGTGTGATGAAAAATCATGGCGGGCAGTTGAGCATCCTGCCCTCCCCCCGTGGCGCTAAAATCAAGCTGAGCTTTTCTTTGCTGGACATATGAACCTCTGACATGACCAATTTGCAGCCCGTTTGCTCCAAGCTATGCGTTTCGCAGTGGCGCAGAAGCAAACAGATGATAGTCTGACCCTCATAAACCAGCGCGGTTTGTCCAAAATTTATAATCCCATGATAGGCGCGGCCTGTGGGGGAATTCACGTGGACGGCGGCCATGGTTATCGAGTTTGTCAGTCAATCGGAGAACGCATGAAACGCTCGCAAGTCAACGACATCATGGTGCAAGCGGATGATATGATCCGCAGCTTTGGCTTTACTCTGCCGCCTTTTGCCTATTGGTCGCCCGCGACGTTCAAACGCAACGCCGCCGCGGCGCGGCCGATCATTGAGGCGCAATGCGGCTGGGATATTACCGATTACGGCGCCGGTGATTTTGAGGCTTTGGGCCTGTTTTTGTTTACCCTGCGCAATGGGCGTTTGGCCGATTTGCAGCGCGGTGGCGGCATGTGCTATGCGGAAAAACTGTTGATTTCGCGGCAAGATCAACTCTCGCCGATGCACACCCATGTCATCAAAGCCGAAGATATCATCAACCGTGGCGGCGCGACTTTGGTGGTGGAGTTGTTTGGCTCTGACGCTGAAGGCCGATTTGCCGAAGATCAGGGCGGCACGGTCTATTGCGATGGCCTGCGCCGCGATTTTACCCCCGGCGAGAAACTCCGCCTTGCGCCTGGTGAAAGCGTCACCCTCATGCCTGGCGATTGGCACGCCTTTTGGGGCGATGGTGGGGATGTGTTGATCGGGGAGGTGTCCACCGTAAACGACGACAACACCGACAATATTTTCCGCGAACCCATCGGCCGTTTCTCCGACATTGAAGAGGATGAAGCCCCAAGGCATTTGCTGGTCAGTGATTATGATCAAATGTTGCCCGCCGCATAAAAAGCGGTGCGCTAGATGAAACATAGTGACATTTTGCATCCCAAGACACTAAACTGCCACGCGCAACCCCATTCAAATACCCCCTCAATTATTCTCTAAGAGGTCTGCCCCATGAGCACTATTGTATCCATTGATGTCCGCCTATTTCACATTCCCTTGGCTGAAGTGCTGGTGGATGCCAAACATGGCGACCATCATATTTTTGAGTTGATCACAGCAACCGTCCACCTCGAAGATGGGTCTTCTGGCACCGGCTATACCTATACAGGCGGCAAAGGGGGACATGCGATTGCCGCCATGATTTCCCATGACTTAACCCCGTTTCTGCTGGGCCAATCGGCGACAGATGTGGAAGGTCTTTATGATGCGATGCAATGGCATGTGCATTATGTGGCACGCGGCGGCATTGCCTCTTTCGCCATTTCAGCGGTGGATATTGCGCTATGGGATTTGCGTGGCAAACGCAGCGGCCAAGCGCTTTGGCAGATGGCCGGTGGCGCCGCGCAGTCCTGCAAAGCCTATTGCGGTGGCATTGATCTTGGCTTTCCCTTGCCAAAACTCTTGGACAGTATCCAAAGCTACCTGGACCGTGGTTTCAACGGCGTGAAAATCAAAATCGGTCAACCCAGCCTGGAGGAAGATATTGCCCGCATTAAAGCGGTTCGCGATCTCATCGGGCCAGATGTCACATTCATGGTTGATGCAAATTATTCGATGACGGTCGAGGAAGCGATTACCGCAGCCAAGGCCTTTGCCGCCTATGATATTACCTGGTTTGAAGAGCCAATCATCCCCGATAATTATCAAGGCTACGCTGAGATCAGCGCGGCAACTGGAATGCCCCTGGCGATGGGGGAAAACCTGCATACCATCCATGAATTTGAGCAGGCGTTTGCGCAGTCTAACCTGAGTTTCATCCAACCCGATGCTTCCAATTGCGGCGGCATCACCGGCTTTCTTCAGGTGGCCGCGCTGGCCGAACAAGCCGGTGTGCCGATCTGTAGCCACGGGATGCAAGAACTGCATGTGAGCCTCGTTTCCGGCCAAAAGAACGCCG
>Ga0213869_10000685_pt1 | contig 26660 bp, 44 predicted proteins | sample PICome_10_FD_160083 | JGI IMG/M metagenome (GOLD analysis project Ga0213869, IMG submission 160083) | Coastal seawater microbial communities near Pivers Island, North Carolina, United States - PICO132 | ecosystem: Environmental > Aquatic > Marine > Coastal | place: USA: North Carolina...
CCTAATAAGAATCGTAAAGGAAAGGCTAAGAACGTCAGTAACAAGCCGAAGAAATAACATGAGAGCATCCGAAGTTGTAAAGCCTTATCACTTATATGCCGCTACTGTGTTTGTACAACAGCCGGGCTACACTGGTAACATGGACTTTACTGTTTCAGCACAGACTCATTTTGAAGCAAGACAATTAATGAAAAAGATGTATAATATTCCTGACTATAGAATAGGAAGTTTACGTTTAGTTAAACGAGGTTAAGCAGGCTTAACAAACACAAAATACTTTCTATCGTTAGCATCTTGTTTGAACGTTTCTAGTTCTAATCCAAACTCTTTAGCAAAGTTGTGAGCAACTTCAAAACTCCACTCAAAGACTTCTACCCAAGGCCCGTTCTTATGTTGAATACCAGGATTGACTCTAAAGAACATCTTACCACCTTTAGCAAGTAGTTTGTTACAGTTTGCTAGTCGGACTCTGATATCTTCAAGTGAGTTAAAGTTAATAGAGCCTAATGCTATGATTGCATCAAAGTGTTCGTCAACGTTTGCGTACTCTAAGATGTCTACTTGATAGTCTGACATGTTGTTGTAAGGGTCAATGCCAGTCAAGTTTGGAATACGTTCTTTAAACTGATTGTACCCACACCCTACATCTAATACTGCTTTAGGATTTAATTTCTTAACTTCATCAACTAATGCCCAGCCTGTGTAACTATACATTTCTGTCTGCGGCTTCCAAATCTCACCGAAGAACATACTAGAGTATTTGATATCTAATTGATCTACTACAGATGCTATTGTGCCTTCCCATCTGATCTTTGCATCTAACTCCATTGTTTCTAAAATGTCTTCTTTAAACTTTTCAAATTTAACAGGAGTTATTCCCATTTCTTCAAATGTTGTTTGCTCATTAAGATTTGATGTTACGTCTTCATACTTAGGTAAGTTTAACGCCTCTTCTAAATTGTCTATTACAAGTTTAAAAATTTTGCTGTTCATAATTTTTTTCTGCCTTAAGATGTAAAATGTATAAATATCTTTGAATTTCTACTATTATTTATAATTTTTTGCGAAGTGCGTATATTTTTACAAAAAATAGAGATAAATACTATTGATATATCAAATAGAATCTTATAAGGAGAGTAATATGAAATCAAGTAAAGAATTTGTTGCTGATATTGCCAAAGGCAATGAAGCATTATTCAAAGCAAGTCAGTTAAATGTTGCAGATTACTTTAATGATATGCCTGATCAAGAGGCTTTAGTAGAGCATTTTGTTGGTCGTATGGTTAATGAAAGAATGAACATGGTAGAGATTAGCAATAGTATTGCTTCTATGCCCGCTGATGCAGATCCAGTTGAACTACAAAACTTATCTAAACAAGCATATGATGAAGCAATTCATTTTCGTTTAGTTAAAGAAGTTATCGAACACATCACTGGTGAAGAAGTCGATGTTGCAAAAGCAATTGCAGACGAAGAAGCAAAACCTACTGCTAAAGGCGCAAGTCTTTTAGAAAAGTATGATGCTGATTCAGACCCAGCCGCTCTTGCCGCTTATCAGTTAGTCGCAGAAGGACGTGCAGAAGCAGTTTGGAACACAATGGCAGACGTAATCGAAGATGAGTTTATCTCAACTCGTTATGCTAAAATTGCTAAAGACGAAGGCTTTCACAGCACAATCGGTGCAATGAAACTAGAAACTCTAGTTGGTGATGCTGAAACTCAAGCACGTGTTGAAGAACTTGTTTCTAACATGCGTAAAGACTTGTATGAAATCTCATGCAAAAACACTAGCCACAATGCAGAAGGTCAAAAATTAGTATCAGAAGCATACGGTTGGTAAGAAGACTTATGTAATGAAGATCGGTCTTACACAGAGGATTTTACATTACAACAACACGGCGTATGATTGCTTAGAACATGGTTGGTACAGCCTACTAAGTGATCATACGTTTTTTTATATCCCTAATATCATTGAACAAGACTATAAAAAGTTAGTCAGTGATTTAGATATGATTATCTTTACTGGTGGAGACGCCAGTCCTCACAGAGTTCTAGTAGAGACAAAAGTATTAACGCAATGTTATATACAAGACAAGCCTGTACTAGGTGTTTGTCACGGAGCATTCTTTATAAACGAATTAGAGCAAGGTGTTAACAGCACAATAGAGAATCATTACAACACTACTCACAAAGTAATTTTAGAAGACCAAGAATACGAAGTAAATAGTTTTCATATGAATCAAATTAAAGAAGTTGGTGCAGACTTAAATGCGATTGCTCATGCAGACGATGGTAGCATCGAAGCATTTAAACATAAAAACAGACAAGTTTGGGGAATAGTTTGGCATCCTGAAAGAATGGAAGAAGCAGTATTACCCACAGACCTTAGGAGTTTAATACAATGAAAGGCATGACAAACGTTTTTGGAGAGTTAGACATAAAAGATCGTTGGAATCTCAAAATCATCAAAGTAGAATCACACGAAGTTAAAAGTTATACACCAATCGGTATGGCATATGTTATGATGAGAAATGCTAGTTTTGAAAGCAAAGACATCTCATTATCATACAAGTATGGATGTGTCAATACAAGAGATACTTTTACTATAGAATGTGAAGAAGATAGTTCTGCATGTATCGTTGATTTTCCTGGACTTAGTTTATTAGAAACTCGCATCTTTATACAAGAATGTTTAGACATGGGCAATTTAAGTTACATGGACGGTGGTACAAACACTACTGCAATCAATCCAGGAAGACTAGGTGACCCAGTTATTAACTATGTGCATTTCCCTGCTCATATGTATCAAACATTACACACGCATCCTTCTCACAGAGTTGGACTAGTCATTAGAGGCAACGGCAAGATAGAATTAGACAACAAAGAATACTATGATGTCAATGAAGGAGAGATATTCTTTATGCGTAGAAACTGTTTACATAACTTTATCTGTGAAGATGAAGATGTAGTTGTCTTTGTATGGTCTCCTGACAGTGGCACAGGTCCTACAGACGAAGTTAATCCATTAAAGATCAGGACTTATGTTGGACAGCAAAGATATCACAAGTAAAAAACTCTTAATCATTACAGGACCTCAAGGCTCTGGTAATCATCTATTCAGTAGACTGTTTAGTTTACATGATGATGTTGGTGGTTGGAAAGAATTAAACGATCAGTATTGGATACCCAGTGATGAAGAAACATTTGCTGAGTATTGGGTGCATCCAGAGAAACTAAAAGACTTTGACTTCAGTGAACATGACTATTGGGTAGCAAACGTCAGTTGTCCGTTCATGTATGATGGTGTACGTTATGTTCCTATGATCAAAGAGTTTGCAGATGAATGTAAACAACTAGGTATTGACGTTACTATCGGTATCATTGTGAGAGATAAGAACATCAACGAAGCACAACAACTCAGAGTTAGAAAAGAAGTCACTATGCCTATAGCACTTGACTATTACTATGACAATCTGTTAGAATATAACACGCATTTCTTAGACCACGAAGCATTCTTCTTACACAAGTCTCATTATTTAAAGTATATTAGCAAAGTGTTAGACTTTCCAATTGCATATGACAATCCAAACATAATGAAGTTCATTGATGAAGATGCAAATCACAAGTATGTCAAGTATGTAGATCAATATTGGCTTGACAAAGAAGTGTTAGACGGTATTAGAACAAAGAAAGAGAGAAATATATGAAGTATATATTTGTAGCAGGCGCTCCAGGATCTAAATGGAGTAGTGTCTGTAAAAACATTTACTACAGTGATTCAATAGATCAAACTGATGCTAGTGAAGACAGAGAATACTGGCATGATGCTAGTGGACAATTAGACTTAATGCATATCGGTGCATATTTTGATCCAGGCATGGAGTTTGGAGATTTCTTTGACAATATTAACAAGTACACAAAAGAAGAATGTGAAGTAGAGTTTGATAGACCTTTCTCAGGCGAAGGTGTACGTATTATTAAGAGTCATGTGTTCGCACATCACATAGACTTTTTAAAAGATAACTGGCCCGACTGTCCTATTGTTTTAGTTCACAGAGATAATGACGCATGTATAGGTTGGTGGGTAAGATGTGGACACTTTGATATTACATACCCTTTGTATCATAAATATTATGTGAACTTAAAAGAAATGAGTAAGATTATAGATGATCAAAACAGAGATATCGTCAATGCATGGAAAAGATATGGTGGTATTAGTCCTAGAGACAACAGAGATTTAGCAGATATATTAAAAATCAACAGACCACCAGAAGAATACGAACAAGACTACAACCTAAAAGATATCGGAGTAAAGGTAATATGACACAAAGCAGTTGGGAACAGTTAAAACTTAGAAGTAATTATCATTTTGATCCTAAGATGATGCACCCTTTATATGATACAGTAGATAGAGTAGGAGAGTTAGACTTAAGTAGTATTCCGCAAGAAGAATTAGACAAAGTAGTTAAAGAATCTAAAGAAGCAACTTGGCGTACAAGAGGCAATCCTAAGAAAGAATCTAAAGTCAGAGGCGAAGATGAATTTATACAAGAAGATTATGACTTAGAAAAGACAGGCTATGGTGTTGATTACGTTGTCAGCAATCTTAATTGGGAAGTTCCTGCTAACCTACAAGCAATAGCGGATGCATTTGGATTAGATGATATGATGACTAGAGTTCATGTACAGAATCCAGGTCAAGTATGGAACTTGCATATGGATAAGTTAGAGAAATGGAACTTTGAAGATCCAAGTACTGTAGAAAGATATATGATTCAACTATGTGACTGGCAACCTGGTCAGTGGTTCTCTTATGGTAACTATACACATGAGCATTGGAATGCAGGTGATGTTACTACATTTAGATGGCAAGATGTTCCTCACTCTACTGCAAACGCAGGACATCATCCTCGCATAACATTACAAGTTACAGGTGTTCGTACTGAAAAATCTAAAGAATTTATACGATTGCTAAGAAAAGGAGAGTTATAACAACTCCTTTAGCAAATGCTACCCAAAGTAGGGCATAATCAGACAGATTAAACTTTCGTTGTACTGCCCATACTGCTTCTTTATGTCTTGTTAGTAAATGATTCATAGTTCTTCCCTCTTATCAACGTCTTTACAGATTTCTTTTGCAAGATCACTACCTGTTGTTACAAATATAAACGGAAAAAATGCATGTATTATCACTGCAAGTCCCGTCAATAACATACTTAGTCCGTAATATAACGCACAACTTAAATGTTCCATGTATGTTTCACCTAAAGAGTGCGGATGTTCTGTAAATTTTCGAGTAAGTTTATTGAAAAATGTGATGATTTTGCTCACCGTATATTTTGATATACTTGCCAGCAACTTCATCGGCTTCCATTTCAATTGGAGATCCGGGATAACTAGACCCGGGTGTAATCATGCCTTTTTCACCTTGTCTAATATGTACTAATTCATGGAATACTGTTCTAAGAATATCAACTAAATTTCTGTTTCCATAGACCCAAATTTCATCTGATCCTAATTCGTGTCTACCTGTGTGATGACCGTCTTGTGCTTCTTTTGTATCATAACTCAAACATACTTTGGGCATATTTTCTACTTTTAAAACATCTCCCATCCAGTGAGCGCCTTTTGTTACTTCATCTTGTATGTTTAAGCCATCATCAAACATTTCATCAGATGCAGTTAATTGTTCTCTTGCTTTATGGGCTTGTTTAGCGGCGTCTTTGGCATTACGATAAATTTTACCTTTTTCGTCTACGTTGTATTGATCACTCTTAATCTTGGGAAGTCTATTTTCCAAGTCTTTAAGCGGTGATTCATTGATAAATTGATGTGCCCTCATAGTATTATTTATCATAAAATGCTTTTGGGAAATGTTTTGCTTGACTTGTATCGCATTAAATATTACAATAGAAACATGATATTACCTGAATCCGACAAAGCATTACACATCATCTGGGAACTAGAGTACGAGATGCTTAATGAACGTAACTGCGGTTACACGGGTTCTGATATGAAGAAACGTCTATGGGAGATTAAAATGAGAGTGGATAAAGCAATTGCAAAGGCTCCTACATATCATGGTGATCCAAACTACGAACAAGAATATCTTGTAGAAAAAATTAAAGGCAACGTATGAAGTTAGGCATTATTGGTACTGGGTTTGTAGGCTCAGCAGTTCAAAGTGGCTTTGTCACAGATACTGAACAATTTATAGTAGACCCAAAATATACAGATAATACAATAGAAGACTTAGTTAATTGGGACGCAGAGATTACATTTGTATGTGTTCCGACTCCTCAACAAGAGACACACTTAGATGTAGATACTTACATAGCACGTGAAGTATTACGAGAGTTAGATCAGTTAGAATACAAAGGTGTCGTAGTAGTCAAATCAACTATCACTCCGCATCATTTAAAGCAGTTTAAGACACTTTTTAGCACATTACGACTAGTATATAACCCTGAGTTTTTAACTGAAGCAAACAGTTTACAGGACTTCATTAATCCAAACATGCAAATATTAGGTGGGGAGTTACATGATTGTATAGAAGTAGAACAAGCATACATTCATCATAGCAAAGTTAAAATCGTACCCACATTCAAAACAGACTTGACATCAGCAAGTCTAATCAAATACACAATTAACAGTTGGTTAGCAACGAAAGTATCATTCTTTAATGAGTTATTTCATTTGCACCAATCAAGTGATGCTGAAACATCATGGGAACAATTCACAGATATGCTGAAACGAGATCCAAGAGTTGGTGACAGTCATATGCAAGTACCAGGACCAGACGGACAGTTTGGATTTGGTGGACATTGTTTGCCCAAAGATACAAAAGCATTACTATACTATTCTAAAGTAGAGGGGGCACCACTCACTCTATTAGAAAAAATCATCACGCAAAACGATGATGACAGAAACGGGTAATGTCACCCAATAAAATGCTTGACAGTATGCAGTTAATCCTGTATACTATGCATATAGATTTACATTCAATCACAGGAGATAATAATGGCAGGTAAATACTTTAATCCAGAGCAAGTTAATAAGATGAAGCAACTTGTAAATGAAGGCATGGCAGTAATGCAAGAAGTCGAAACACTTAATGGTGGACTGACTGATACTGTAAAAGCAATAGCAGAAGAACTTGAGATCAAGCCTTCTATTCTAAAGAAAGCAATCAGAATTGCATACAAAAGCAAACTAACTGATACAAATGCTGACCACGAAGAACTAAACGATATATTGGAGACTGTAGGCAGAACTCTTTAATGTCATATGTCGATGCAATACATGATAAGTCTGCGGAAAGAATTCATGTCGTAGAACGTAGTCCTGCAGGTGAACGGATATTTAAAGAATATCCTACTAACTATGTTATGTACTATGAAGACAGCAAAGGTAAGCATCGTTCATTGTATGGAACTCCTGTCAAAAAGTTTTCGTCACGTAAACAAGCAGAATGGGAGAAAGAGAAACGCATCCACGGTAAGAAACGTCTGTTTGAAGCAGACATTCCGATCGTCTTTAGATGTCTCAGTGAGAACTATCTAAAGGTTGATGCTCCCAAACTGCATACGTGTTTCTTTGATATTGAGGTAGACTTTGATCCTAGTAGAGGATTCTCTCCTCCAAGTGATCCCTTTAATCCTGTAACTGCTGTAAGTTTATACTTAGACTGGCTTGATCAATTAGTCTGTCTAGCAGTTCCCCCTAAGCATATGACATATGAGACTGCACAAGAAGCAATTGCAGAGTTCCCTGATACAATGTTGTTTAGAACAGAGAAAGAATTGTTCGATGCATTCTTCTCATTGATTGAAGATGCAGATGTGTTGTCGGGTTGGAACTCAGAAGGATATGATATTCCTTATATGGTCAATCGTGTTACACGTGTTATGTCTAAAGATGACACTCGTAGATTTTGTTTGCTTGGACAGTATCCTAAGAAACGTAAGTATGAACGATTTGGTAAAGAAGAAGAAACGTTTGACTTAGTTGGTCGTATTCACTTAGACTATCTACAACTTTATAAGAAGTATAACTACGAATCTCGTCACAGTTATAAACTAGATGCGATTGGTGAAATGGAAGTTGGTGAAAAGAAGACTGAGTACGAAGGATCACTGGATCAACTATATAACAAAGATTTTAAAAAGTTCATTGAATATAACAGACAGGATACATTACTACTTAAGAAACTAGATAATAAGTTGCAGTTTTTAGAACTTGCTAATCAACTGGCGCATGAGAATACTGTATTGCTTCCAACTGTTATGGGCTCAGTTGCTATGATTGAAATGGCTGTGATGAATGAAGCACATGAACGTGGTGTAGTTGTACCCAACAAGATAAGATCAAATCTCAATACAGTTAGTGAAGGTCAAGCGGCAGGTGCTTATGTGATGAATCCTAAGAAAGGACTGCATGAGTGGATAGGCTCTATCGATATCAACTCACTATATCCTTCAACGATTCGTGCATTGAACATGGCTCCAGAGACTATTGTAGGTCAAGTAAGACAAACGTTGACTAATAAGTATATGGAAGAGAGAGGTCTTGAACTAGCAAAGAAAAAGCCTAGATATAAAGAAGGAGATGCTCCAGTTGAAGGTCCCGTCTTATGGGAAGGTCTGTTTAGTTCATTAGAGTATACTGCTATTCAGAATCAGGAACGTGGCACAATGCTAACAATCGATTATGAAGATGGCAGAGAAGAAGAAATGAGTGCCGCACAAGCATGGAAGATGATTTATGATTCTAACAATCCTTACATTCTTAGTGCTAATGGTACAATCTTTAGATCCGATCAAGAGGGTGTGATTCCTGGATTGTTATCTAAATGGTATTCTGATCGTAAAGTGATGCAGAAGAAACTTAGAGAATCTACTACAAAGACAGATATAGACTACTGGGACAAGAGACAGTTAGTTCGTAAGATTCTACTTAACTCAGCATATGGTGCACTTTTGAATGAGCATTGTCGTTTCTATGATAAACGCATAGGACAAAGCACAACGTTGACAGGTCGTTCAATCACTAAACATATGTCAGCATTTACTAATGAGATAATGACTGGCGTATATGATCATACTGGTGACTCAATGATTTATGGTGATACTGACTCTTGTTACTTTAGTGCATGGCCCATGCTTAAAGATGATCTTCCAGCAGACATGTCATTAGAAGACAAGAAGCAAACGTTTATCGACTTATATGAAAGTATGTCTGATCAATGTAACGTATCGTTCCCGGGCTTTATGGAAAAAGCATTTCATTGTCCACGTGATAAAGGACTAATCATTAAAGGTGGTAGAGAAGTATGTGGTGACAGAGGATTGTTTATCACTAAGAAAAGATATGCAATCAATATCTATGATGCAGAGAACAAACGTACTGATACAAACGGTGCAATGAAAGTCAAAGCAATGGGCTTAGATTTAAAGAGAGCAGATACTCCTGCATATGTACAAGACTTTTTAATGGAAGTCTTAGAAATGACACTATCAGGTAAACAACGTGATGAAATTATTGAAAAGATTAAAGAGTTTAAGATCATATTAGGTAAACAGGATTCATGGACAAAAGGTTCCCCTAAAGGTGTAAACAAACTGACTTCTTATACAATGCTTGAAAAGAATTCTAAGACTGGTAGAGCAAACATGCCGGGACATGTCAGAGCGGCAATGAACTGGAACACACTCAAACGTGTACATGGAGATAACTACTCAATGGAGATCATGGATGGCTTTAAAGTTGTCGTATGCAAACTAAAGTCTAATGCAATGGGTTATACAAGTATCGCATATCCAACTGATCAACTCAGACTTCCTGAATGGTTCAGAGACTTGCCATTCGATGACAATCTGATGGAGTCTACACTTGTAGATGAAAAGATCAGCAACTTGTTAGGAGTTCTTAAGTGGGACTTACGAGCAAACACAGACACTAATTCAACATTTGATGAGTTGTTTAGTTTCGGGTAAACGCAATGACCAAAGTACTTGCATTACACAATAAATCCAGATATAATACACAGTATATCTACCTAAATACATTACGAGGAGTATAAATGAAAGATAATTTATTAGACATCATCGGTTACACGCACAGTCTAGGCATCATTGATCTTGTTAAGATCGTGGGAACTGATACTGAAACAGAAGTCCATGCTATTGCAGAAGACAAATCTGTTATTGTTACAGGCAAAACTAAAGTGCCAGTTACAGATTTTTCAGGAACATTCGGTATGCCGAATCTGACTAAACTAAAAACTATTTTAGGTTTTGATGTCTATAATGATGATAGTGCTGAAATTTCTATGACTAAAGCAAACAAAGATGGCAACGAAGTGCCGAGTGCTATTCACTTTGCAACTAAGCAAGGCGACTTTATCAACGACTATCGTTTGATGTCACAAGCCATCATCGAAGAAAAAGTTAGAAATGTCACTTTTAAAGGCGCCACTTGGGACGTAGAATTTGAGCCTACAATCGCAGGCATTATGCGTCTAAAAATGCAGGCATCTGCTAACTCTGAAGAATTGAACTTCACTACTAAAACAGAAGACGGCGATCTTAAAATCTTCTTTGGTGACCCTTCAACTCACTCAGGTAACTTTGTGTTTCAACCTACTGTAACAGGAGAACTTACTAGATCATGGATGTGGCCTGTTAAAGTATTTTTGTCAATCATGGATCTTCCTGGTGACAAGACTGTACGTATCTCAGATCAAGGTGCGGCACAGATTACTGTAGACAGTGGTTACACAGTTTACGAATATCTATTACCAGCACAAGCAAAGTAATTGATAATTACTCGTAGTAAAAGTCATTGGGAGAAACCTGAACTGTGGACACATGGGTACCACAGTCAACAGGTTGTAAGATTTCAAGGCTTGACTATCGATATTATAGGAACCAAATATTCATATATTAGTATAGGAAAAGTTGCATCAACTTTTATGACGAAGTTTTTAGAAAAGTTAAACTATCCTGAAATTATATATGATTATAACATAGAAGATGAATATAGACTTCCTCAAACATACATAGTTGTATTACGTGATCCAATTGAAAGATGGTGTTCTGGAATTGTTGAATACTTAGTTAATAATAGAAAGTTTAGAGGAAATGATTCTATGACTTTTAACTTAAAGGATAGAGAAACATTAGATTTAATATTTGGTTATGCAATTTTTGACAGACATACATGTCCTCAAGTCGATTACTTGCATAATATAGATACAGATCAATGTGTGTTTTTTAAATTGGATAAAGACTTTGAAAACAATATAAGACGTTTTACAGAAAAAGAATTAAATGTACCCACAAACAATGTAATTATATCAGATAATATGTATAATACATCAGAAAGAGATACTCATAAAGAACTTAGAGAAGTAATTAACTTTGAAATTAATGACAACCCTAGGTACTTAGAGCAGATAAAGTCTCATTTTGTTGATGACATTATCTTATATAACTCAGTAAATTATTATGAATGACAAAATTATGGCAGAACGGATCGATCTTTCAAAAGAGCATAAGCCGGATTGGGCACTGTTTTTACCCGCAGTCAGCAGTTTCTTTATTGCTGGTTTAGGTAAGCAACGTGATACGACAACTGAGGATTATTTCCCTCAAGAACGTATCCCAGCAGGGTTCAACGGAGACGTAGAACGTCTGAATTTCTTAAACTCTAAAGAAGGTCTGTTCACTTATAAGTGGGGATTGTATTCTGCTGGCCATGCAGACTTAGATGTAACCAAAACAATCCCCACTGAATCTATCATACGTGATAGAGAAGAGGGCACATTTATGTTAGGCGATTCGGGCGGCTTCCAGATTCTAAAATGTCAGTGGCCCGCTGATTGGAAAGACCCGAATTGCCCACGTGCAATGAAGAAACGCATTGAAGTTCTGACATGGATGGACACGTATATGGACTACGGCATGTGTTTAGACATACCTTCACAGTCATTAAGTACATATCATGTTAAAGATAAAGATGGTAAATCAGTGCATGGTATTCAAACAATTGAAGAGGCGATGATTGCTACTCACATTAACAATGATTATTTCATTCATAATCGTAGTGGTGCTTGTAAATTTCTTAATGTATTGCAAGGTCTAAATCACACTCAGTCTGACGAATGGTATGAGCAAATGAAGATGTATTGTGATCCGATTAAGTACCCAGATAATCATTTTAATGGCTGGGCGTTTGGTGGTCAGAACAAGATTGATATTCATTTAACATTGAAACGTATTGTAGGAATTATACACGATGGTTTACTAGAACAAGGCAAGCATGATCTTATTCATTGTCTAGGTACATCTATCTTAGAATATGCTGTCTTGTTTTCTGATATACAGAAAGCAGTAAGAAAGTATCACAATCCTGATCTTCAGATCACATTCGATTGTGCAAGTCCTTTCTTTGGTGCGGCTAAAGGGTTAGCATATTTCAACTCTAATATGGAACACAATACAAAGTGGACATACTCTATGGAGAAGACTGCTGAGAACAAAGACTTTGATACTGACATGCGTAAATTTAGTGACGCCGTAATAGCAGAAGGCATACATGAAAAGTTTGCTGACTCTCCTATCACTAACGCAATGGTTATGAAGGACCTTTGTTATCGTGGTCATGGTTTCTTAAACAAGCATGGGAAAGAAACTAAAACGAGTTGGGACACACTCAGTTATACATTGCTACAGGCACACAATGTCTATCAGCATATGTTTGCAGTACAAGAAGCAAACAGACAATATGACTCAGGGTGTGTCCCCGCAATGTTGATGAATGAAACATTTGAAAGTATTAGATTCGGAGACTTAGTTGATGAAATATTTTCACTTAACGACAGACAAAAATCATTAGACTTAATTGATAAGCATAGTAGATTCTGGATGCAAATTATGTCAGGATCACAAGGCTTTTCAGGTAAAAGGTCAGTTAATGCAGGCACAATGTTTGATCAACTGTTTACTGAAAATGGGTAAATCGATGCTTGACATTGATCATAAAGCCGTGTATTATTAGTAATGATAGAAATATTGTTTTGGAGTATAGTAGTTATTACATGGGCATCATATGGAATGCATGTAATAAAGGAATACATAAGAAATCATATTGAATAGGAATGACAAATGAGTATAGAACCGATGATTAAAAAGCCGAGTTTATTTAGAAGAACTGTAATGAGTCTAGTATATGGCTGGAGACGTGTAATGGATGTGAGATATAATCCATTGAAGTATATCCCAGACCCAAGTCTACAGACTTACTTTATGCTAGTATTGTTTACTGTATGGAGTGTGTTCTTTGGCTTCTTAGCCGCAAACTATTTAGGATTCTTTAATTACAATACAGTAGTCAGTATCTTTATTCATGTTGCTGTATTATTACCCTTAGCATTCACTAATGCAATCTTTATTGATGCAGAACGTGACGGGCATAAGTGGCTTAAAGAATGGAAAGAAGAACAATCAAGGTATAAGTTAGTATTAAATAGACTTAAGACAAAGAATTTAACACTATGGGATCCAAGTAAGGAAGCATAATGAGAAGTATATGGGTAACATTTAGCAAAGAGGGTATACATAAGTATCCTGGTGCTGATACAGATCCTAAGTTAGCAACTGGCGACTGGGACGATGTATCGTTTTTAGGTTATCCTCACAGACATATATTTCATTTTAAAGTATGGATTGAAGTCTTCCATGATGATAGAGATATCGAATTCATACAGTTTAAAAGATGGTTAGAACGTTTGTACGCAGAAGTAGAAAGCAGTACAAGTGTATTACAACTTAATCATAAGAGTTGTGAAATGATCGCAGACGATTTGGCATTAGAAATACAAACAAAGTATCCGAATCGTTACATTAAAATTTCAGTAGCCGAAGATAATGAAAACGGTTGCGAAATGGAGTATCCGAATGATTTTCAGATGTCTGAAAGCCTATCGGGTGCATAAACAAAGGTAATATGAGAATAGAAGGAATATTACAATGGCAAACCCTAAAACTGTTAAAGTTTTTGAGGACCTTGAGGCTTACACAGGCTTCTGTAAAGAATATGGGTATAAGGTTAGGCCCGAACATCTTTACAACAAGAGCAGTCGCATTTGGCGACTATACAGTCAACGATATCTGGCAGGGAAACCCGTCAGAAACATGTGGGAAATAGATGGGCAAAAATACGAAAAAAGAAAGTACTACAGAAGGCGCTAAAAAAGTGACTACTAAAAAGACGCCTGCTAAAAAGAAGGCTCCAGTCAAAAAGCAAGTTCCTGGACAGGGTAAAAAAAGAGTTGCGAAAAAGACTGAGCCTAAAAAGAAGCCAGATGGACTTACCAGAAGAGAGACAGTCTTACTTGATCCTTTAGGAGCAAGTGAACGTAGTGATGATAAGTCATCTGTTGTGCAAAAGATTGAACTACCAAAGACTCCTACAAGAGAAAATGGTACAGTCGTTTTAGTTACAGGTGGATTTGATCCTTTACACTCTGGTCACTTAGACTACATCGATGCGGCAAAAGACTTAGGTCGTGAAGATTCATGGCATGGTGCTAAAGTAGTAGTCGGTGTTAATAGTGATGACTGGCTTGTAAGAAAGAAAGGCAAATGTTTTATGCCTGTCGAAGAACGAGTTAGACTATTAATTGCAATGCGTAATGTTGACCAAGTAATCACGTTTGATGATTCTGATGATTCTAGTATGAATGCTATCCATATTACTAGACATATGTTCCCGGATGAGCATATAATATTTGCTAACGGTGGAGATAGAACTAGTGCTAACATTAAAGAAATGAATTATCCTGATGCAAATGTATCGTTTTCATTTGGAGTAGGTGGAGATAAAACTCAATCTAGTTCTGATCTTTTAGGTGAATGGGCGGCTCCACGTACTGAACGTGATTGGGGTTACTATCGTGTGCTACATGAGTTCAGTAGAGAAGTTAAAGTTAAAGAACTAACTGTTGATCCAGGTAAATCATTAAGTATGCAACGACATGTAGGTCGAGGAGAGTTTTGGTTTGTTGCTAGTGGTGTTGCTAGTGTTTATACAATAGCATATCCTAATGATCCTAAACGTGATGTAGGAGATATACTTGTAGGCAAGTTTGGTAAGCATGACTCTACATTTATCCCTCAACATGATTGGCATATGTTAGTCAACCATGAAAGTGAACCATTAACTGTATGTGAAATTCAATACGGAGATAATTGTGTTGAAGAAGACATTGAACGAGTATTTAGAAATAACAAATAGAGGTAATTATGCGTAAATTATATTACATGGGACTAGAACCCTACGAAGCAAGATACACTTTACAATTGCAAGACTGGAATACAGAAGCATTTGAAAAACGTAAACTTGATTATGTAGTTGTTCCCGGTGATTTATTAACGACTGATCAATCTATTGTAACAGGGCAAGTCTTAGACGCACATGGTCGTTCATACTTTGGTATGTCACAAATGATGTCATTAGTTAAACTGATGAAAGAAGGTGAAGTGACTAGTGAAGACTGTATCTTCTTTGAAGACATGTTTCAGCCAGGTATCGAATCACTTCCTTACATCATGGATCAAGTATCAGCAGAACACAGACCTAAAGTTTTTGTAAGATGTCTTGCACAAGCAATCGATCCAGATGACTTTGTACATGTCTGGGGTATGGATAAGTGGATGAGTCTTTATGAAAAGATGGTCAATGAATTTGTTACTGGTGTTCTCGCAACTAACGAAGAAATGGTTGCACACATGAAGATAGCAGGTTGGACTGCTCCTATCTATAATATTTCAGGTCTTGCATTTGGTAAAGATGAAGTACGTAGACGTTTACTAGAACTAGAAGAATTCAAACCTTTTGAAGAACGTAAAATGAGAGTGGCGTTTACTGCTCGTTGGGACCAAGAGAAACAACCTGACTTTTATATGGACCTTATCGAAGCATGGTATAAAAGATATGGTAAAGATCATGGTATAGAGTTTTGTCTCTTATCAGGCGGAGAGTTAAGAAGCAATAATGACTCATACATGAAACGTACAAAGAAATTACAGAAACAAAAGAAACTAGTTATCCATGAGAATCTATCTAAGAATGATTACTATAGAATTCTTAATGATACTAGAGTTGTGTTTAATTGTGCATTACAAGACTGGGTATCAAATACAGTTAGTGAAGGTGATGCATTAGGGTGTAATGTTCTATTCCCTGCTTACAGAAGTTTCCCTGAAACGTTTGCTAATGACAGAGATAGACTTTATATCCCATGGTCAATTGATGATGTTGTCGATAAGATGCATCCTCTATTGAGTGTAGAACATCCTAATCAAGGTAAGATTAGTGATTGGACTAATGGTACTATTGATCGTTGTATCGACATCATGCAAGGTGATGGAGAAGATTGGCGTAGAGATAGTACAGACTATAGACAGCAGACAAGAGTGAGTAAATTCTAATGAGAATTGAATCTGAGATTAAGTTAGACTTTTCAGATGTATTAATTAAGCCAAAAAGATCAACACTAGGATCACGCAAAGAAGTTGATTTAAATCGTTTTTATGAGTTTAGAAATGCATTGGACAATGCGTCATTTATGGGTGTGCCTATTATGGCTTCTAACATGGATGGTGTCGGTACATTTGAAATGTCAGATGCCCTTATCGAACAAAAACTATTTACATGTCTAGTTAAGACATATTCAGCAAAACAAATAATAGAGTATTTTACTACTGGCAATGCACTTGCTAAACGATGTTTTGTTGCTATGAGTATAGGTATTGCTGAACATGACTTAGAGAAACTTGATCAAGTAATGAAATTAAATGTTATCAAGTTCTTATGTATTGATGTTGCTAATGGCTATTCAGAACGATTTGCTACAACAGTAGAAAAAATACGAGAAAAATATTCTGAACTTATTATCATTGCAGGTAATGTAGTTACTGGAGAAATGACAGAGGAGTTAATTTTAAGTGGAGCAGATATCGTTAAAGTGGGCATTGGGCCTGGCAGTGTTTGTACTACTCGCATTAAGACTGGCGTTGGATATCCGCAACTCTCAGCAATCATTGAATGTGCCGATGCCGCTCATGGTCTTGGCGGACACATCATTGCTGATGGCGGTTGTTCAAGTTCTGGAGATGTAGCAAAAGCATTCGGAGCAGGAGCAGACTTTGTTATGCTTGGTGGTATGATGGCAGGACATGATGAAGGTGGAGGAGAAGTTATTGATGGTAACGTTCAGTTCTATGGCATGAGTAGTGATACTGCTAATACTAAGCACTTTGGTGGACTTAAAGAATATCGAAGTTCAGAAGGTAGAACTGTAAAGATTCCATATAAAGGTGCAGTCAAAGATACAGTCCAAGACATCTTAGGGGGCATTAGAAGCGCCTGTACTTACGCAGGAGCACGTAAAATTAAAGATTTGAGTAAGTGTACTACCTTTGTTAGAGTAAATAATCAATATAACAAAGTATTTGAAAACAACTAATGGATGCAAGTCTTACAATCATTGATGACTTTTATAATGACCCTGACAGTGTAAGGGATATTGCTCTTAGTTGCAATTATCATTCTGAAAAAGTATCAAAGGGTTATCCTAACGGGAATGCACCATGGTCTGGAACTATGAGCAAAGATGCATACAGCCCTTCTTGGGTCGATACAGTTGTATCTAAGCACTTAAACAAAAATCTTAGACAAATGAGACAACTAGACAGTGGACATTTTAGAATAAGCAAAGAAACAAATGTTGTCGGTATGTTCGACAATTTATTACACTTTGATCGACATGAAGAAATATACTATGCAGGTGTGTTGTATCTATCTAAAGACAAACATACTACTCCTGGTACATTGTTTTACAGACATAAAGAAACAGGTGTATATAAAGCGCCTGCAGAAATAGACAGAACAGAATTTAATGATTCTAGCAAATGGGATATTCATACTACATCTAATGTTGTTTATAATCGATTAATTATATACCCTGCTTCTCAATTTCATGGGCCTGGACCTTGTTTCGGCGACACTGATGATAATGCTAGAATTGTACAACTTTTTAATTGGATAGATATTAAATGAGTTCTCCAACTGTTTTAATAACGGGAGGATGTTCATATTCTCAAGTTCAAAAACAAGATCAATCATGGCCTTTACATCTACAAGAATTGCCTTCAATTAGATATGTCTCACATACAGGGCATGGTGCTGGTGGTAATCAGATCATTTCACGTAAGATTATATCTACTGTTATGAAAGCAATTGAGTTAGGACATAAGCCTGAAGATATACTAGTAGGTGTTATGTGGTCAGCATGTGATAGACAGTCACATTACAGCACAAGATTTGATCAAAACTACACACGAACTTCTATCTTAGGTCCACAACATAAAGAAGACTTTATTGACCTATTAGATGTTCCTTGCGATCTTTTCGTTGATTTGCATAATAAATCAGATGAAGATCCTAGTCAATGGCAACATGGCACTAATCCTTTTTCTATAAGAGATCAGAAAAATCCTAAACATTATATTATGAATACACATTGGAATGATGAACTTACTTCAATTTACTTTGAACATTTTGTCAATCCGCAAAAAGCAATTATCGAAACATGCGAAAATATTTTAAGAACACAATGGTTCCTTAAAGATAAAGGTATCAATTATTTCTTTTCTGAGTATGATTATGATGTATTTCATTATACTGGACCATTTGGATATGGTCTTGAGCCATCAGAACATCCAGGTCATGATTTTACACCAAATGGTAGTATTCACGGTGGTATCTACTCAGTCAACTCTGAATGTATTCAATGGCCAAATGATTATACACAAGAAATGCATGATCAACATTTAACTAATCCAGAGATCGATTATCTATACAATGCTATAGATAAAGATTATTTTTTACCTATTAATAATTTAGGAGAATGGGCAAGAGAAACATCAATATATAATTTTGCACGTAAAGGTGATCCACATCCAAGCACAGAGCAACATAGGGACTTTGTAGACAAAGTTATATTACCCTTTCTGCTTGAAAAATATAACATATCATCGTATAATGTATAAATACAAATGTAGCACAAAGGCTACAACACAAATTAGTATAATAATATCCGCGTTAGGAAGGAGAAAAGACACATGTCTTATAACAAAACAAAAACCGACCCAGTTCTAGGGCAACAAGTACACGAACATTTAGTATCAGTAGGAGTAGAAACTCCAGTTACTGATAATGGTTTGTCTCGTACAGAAAAAATCGATAAAATCGAAAACAACTTTAATCAAATTATGGATACATTAGGACTTGATCTCAATGATGATAGTCTTATAGACACTCCTAAACGTGTTGCAAAAATGTATGTAAACGAAATCTTTTGGGGACTTGATTATGAAGCATTCCCTAAAGCAACTGTTGTTGATAACAAGATGAACTATAATGAAATGGTTTGTGAGAAAAACATTTCAGTACAATCTAATTGTGAGCATCACTTTGTTGTCATTGACGGACTAGCAACTGTTGCATATGTTCCTAATAAAAAAGTATTAGGTTTATCTAAGATCAATCGTATCGTTGAGTATTTTTCAAAAAGACCTCAGATACAAGAACGTTTGACTGAGCAAGTATATCATGCATTATCATTTATACTGGATACAGAAGATGTAGCAGTAATGATTGATGCACAGCATTATTGTGTGAAGTCGAGAGGCGTTGAAGACACTGGTAGTTCTACTATTACAAGTAGATTAGGTGGTGGATTTAAATCGGACCCTGAAGTAAGAGCAGAGTTTTTAGCATTAGCAAGGTCGTAAACAATGGCTGGTCCAGTATTACCTGATATGGATGACATCATGTCCAAGATCCGTAAGATGAATATCGAAATGACTTCACCTTACAATGATGGATATATGTCATGGGGCATTAAACAAGATTTATATATTCTTAAATTCTTTTTAGATAAGATCATTGCAGATGCACCTACATTTGTTGGTGAAGATGAATGGCTTAAGGACAAAGAACAAGAAGTAATGATGGAGATATTAAAAAAATAATGTATCTTTATAAAGACAATTTTCTTACTGAGTCAACATTTAAAATGTTTAATGAAGAAATGCTTAATAGTTATAAACCTAGACCAGAAGGATGGTGGACTAAGCATGGCCAACTTGGGTATGAAAGTTATGGAAAAGGTCTGTCAGGCGAGAATTTTAATGAAGATGCGCCAGAGTTAGTACTAGGAGAAAATTATCCTGAAGAAAATAACTATGTGCGATCTGCTATGAAAATGGGTTCAAAGTCAATACCAGATGTTGTGAGTAGTATTAAAAAGTATATGATTGAAGATATAGAATTTATTAACCCATTGGCTCGTATGATGTGGTTTCAATATCATTCAAACAAACATAAAGTAATTCCACACTTTGATGATCCTCTTACTGGAAAAACTCGTCAACAATCTTTTACTAGTCTTTTATATATGCATGACACATGGGAAGACACATGGGGAGGAGAACTGACTTTTTATAATCACAATGATCCTGTATCTATATTACCTAAATCGAATAGATTAGTAATATACAGCAGAGACGAAGAACATTGGGTCAACGAAATTACACATGACTTAGATGATTATCACAGAATGTTTTTATTTACAGCATGGGGAACAGATAATGATATTTAATAATGTAAGACAACTTAAAGATGAAGGCAAGACTATCGGCATTACATTTAGTACGTTTGATCTATTACATGCAGGACACATTGCAATGTTATCAGAAGCAAAGAATCATTGTGACTATTTGATTGCTGGTTTGCAGACTGATCCTACAATAGATCGACCTGATACAAAGAATCCGCCGATACAATCAATAGTAGAACGTCAGATACAATTAGCGGCGACAAGACATGTAGACGAAATTGTAATTTATCAGACAGAACAAGATTTATTAGATTTGCTTTTAGTATTACCAATTGATGTAAGAATCATTGGCATCGAATATCAAGACCAAGAGTTTTCTGGCAAAGATATTTGTGAAAACAGAGATATTAAAGTAATTTATAATGGTAGAGATCATAGTTTTAGTTCTTCATCATTAAGAAAGAGAGTAGCAGAGGGAGAAAAATGAATATATTTAAATGGGGAAAAAGAGAAAAAGTGAAAACACCAGAGATAGATTTCGGTAAAGGCAAGTTCTTATCAACTAAGACATATGGTAATGACAGAGGCTTTTCATGTTGTTTCAGACAATGGAAAGCAACACATTCACATTGTTCGTTATTGCATGGTTATTCACTAGGATTCAAACTTGTGTTTGAGTGTGATTCACTTGATGAACGTAACTGGGTTATGGACTTCGGTGGTTTGAAAGAATTAAAGAATTGGCTAGAACATAACTTTGATCATACAATCGTTGCGGCGAAAGATGATCCTAAGTTAGGTGAATTGAAAGCACTTGAAAAGAAAGGTCTAGCAGTAGTGAGAGTCTTTGACAATGTAGGTTCAGAGAAGTTTGCAGAAGAAGTATTCAAGCAAATGACTATCATTATTGAACGAACAAAGTATCAAAAGAAAGCACTTAACCCTACAGTAAGAGTTAAGAGTGTTGAAGTATTTGAACATGATGCTAATTCAGCAATCTACGAGAGAACAGGATAATGGATTTTTATACAACACTGGTTGCAGTCATAATATTTGCAATCATTATTATAATGAATAACAACAGACCGAGATTTTAATATGGCTATTGGACAAACAATGTCGTTTGCTACTGTCCCAAGAGACAGACTTGTATCTATATGTCAGAGTTCAAATAAAGCAGATGTCTTTGAGACTATCTTAAAAGAGCATCCTCAGATCTCCAGAGAGCGCCTTACAGAACGATTAATTGATCAAGGCATTGATGATACACAGAGAATTTTAAAAGATTTAGACGATTATATTGAACTACATAACGCAGGATTACAATCTGCAATAGGTATATTAGGGCTATAATGTTAGAAGTTATAGGCTTTTTTGCTCTTGCATATCTTGTTATCAAGTTCTTTCCAGAAATACTTGAAGCAGTGTTTAAGTTTTCTGTAATAGTAATAGGAGTCACATTCTTTATGATTTTAATGTTTGTGGCATTTCATTAATAAATATAATAGTAGTATATTATAATAGGAGAATAACATGGCAGATAAAAAAACAACTAAAAAGCCCGTAAAGAAAACTGTTGCTAAAAAGACTGTTGCTAAAAAATCTAAATTAACATTAGATAATTTTCCTTTTGAAGATTTGTTAAAGATTTGTAAAAAGGATGAAGTAGTAGCAGATAAAATTCAGCAGTTAATATCGGATTATTCGTTTGAAAAAGATCCAGTTGAACGTGAAAGATGCATTTGTATTGCATTTGGTAACTGGTCAATGACCAACTATGATTCAAACAATGACGGAACAGTCGATGAGTTTGAACTTGATAGTAACAAACGTGCTGATAAAGTTTTAAAAGCAATGCATAAAAAGATTGATGGCTAAAGTTATACGTGCAACTATACAAATAGAAGTTCCTTACTCTAATGAGTTTATGAACTATGGTGACAAGTTGGATAAAGAACTTAGACGAGTAATAGACAATACAGATTATTTAAGTTGTAAAGTCGAAGCAGGTAATTTGGAACCAAATGGTAATCCAACAATTAGAGATAAGGAGAATGTATGAGTAGAGAATCAAAGATAGTAACCGAAGAAGTTTACGTAGTTGAACTTATTGAAGACGGAGAGGTAAAGGAAAGAAGGTACCTTCCAGGTAAGTCTATTCATTACGCAGAAGACTGTGCTGAGAATTGGCATAACGGAGTAATTAGAGAAGCAAATGTCTAACACTAAACGCATTAGTATTAACCATGTAAAAAATGGTGTGCAGGAAATCATCAGACAAATGCACTTAGATAAGTTCAGACCTGATTATGTAGTAGGCATTACTAGGGGAGGACTACTTCCAGCAGTAATGATTTCTCATTATCTTAAAGTTCCAATGTACACATTAGATGTGTCATTACGAGACAATGTACAAGAAGGACCAGAGAGTAATCTGTGGATGCCTTGTGATGCATTTGGTGCAGTCGATCCGGATGATGTCCCCATTGTTAAAAACAGATGGGACTCAACTAAACGTAAAAACATTCTTATAGTAGAAGATATTAATGACTCTGGTGCAACTTTAAGTTGGATTAAAGAGGATTGGGAACAATCATGTTTTCCTGACGAAAGAACAGCATGGAATGTTGTTTGGGAAAAGAATGTTAAATTTGCTGTGCTAGTTAACAACGAAGCAAGTGAATTTGACGGAGTTCATTATAGTTATGACTCAATCAATAGATTAGAAACACCTGATCTTTGGCTAGACTTCCCCTGGGAAAGTTGGTGGTTAGATTAGACTTGACAAGACAATCAATAGGTGATATAATATGATAATGGAAATACTAGAATTTATTTTTGCTTTAATTATTACAGTGGGCATGGGTTACTTTGCTTACATGAGTAGTGTAATGGTATCAGAGAAAAAAGCAAGATACAGAGCAGGAACACATGACTATTATGATAACCCTATTGAGGACGTAGATGACACTAAAGTATAGTGAAACATTTTATTCAGCACAAGGTGAAGGTCAATACGTAGGCATACCCTCCTTATGGATGCGGTTCTTTCTATGTAATCTACAATGTAATGGTTTTGGTCAGAAGGATCCGACTAACCCTGACACATATGAACTCCCTTATCAAACAATAGATATCGCAGATATAACAAATGTCTTTGACTTACCTGTATTCGACAAGGGTTGTGATAGTTCTTATACATGGAGTAAGAAGTACAAGCATCTTATCACTGATAAGACTGTAGACGAGGCTTGTAATGAACTGACGGCACATCTACCGCATGGTAAATTTATACACCCTGCTACAGGACAAGAAGTACACATGGTGTTTACTGGTGGGGAGCCGATGATTAAACAGACACAACCCGGCATGATGAGCATATTAGACGAGTTCGGTAAAAGAAACAACATGCCTAACTATGTAACAGTAGAGACTAACGGCACAAGACCTATCGAAGATGACTTTGCTAACTATATACAAAATTGGTCAGCAGGTGGTAGAGAATGGTATTGGTCACTCAGTCCTAAACTGTGGGCAACTGCTGGTGAGAAATCTAAAAAAGCAATTAGACCTGACGTGATCGGTAGATATGCAGAAGTAAGTCCTCATGGACAACTAAAGTATGTAGTCAATGGCACAGACGAGAGTTGGCGTGAAGTAGAAGAAAACACTAAACTCTTTAGAGAAGCAGGTTGTAACTATCCCGTATGGATTATGGGAGTAGGGGGAACGTTTGAAGGCTTAGTACAAACAGAGGCAACTATTGCTGATGAAGCCATAAGACGTGGGTATTATTATACAAGTAGAGTGCATGTTCACATCTATGGTAATGCAATAGGTAAATGAGAATCATTAATTATATACAAATCAACGATCTACGTGATAAATACTGTAGAAAGGAGCAATAATGAATTATCTATTAGAAGCATTAATAAAGAAACTTGAAGGCGAAGTCGCAATGGCTAAAGCCAACATAGACGTATACATGAAAAACCCTGCTGGTATTGGTGAACATCCAGACGTAGTTCAAGCAGTTGAAACACAGATTGAAGTGATAGCAAACGCAGAGGAGAAAATAGAAACAATTCGTAAACATTTTTAAAGTAACATGGCATATTCAGATAAAGTAGTACAACGATTCGAGGACGTTTTAAAAAATCCCGAAAAACACGCAGTAGGAAGATTCGATCCAAATGATGCAGACGTAGCAACTGGAATGACAGGTGCACCGGCATGTGGTGACGTAATGAAACTGCAACTCAAACTAGACAAAAACGAAAAGATCGTTGATGTCAAATTCAAAACTTATGGTTGTGGTAGTGCAATAGCAAGTTCAACGATGTTTGTTGAAATGCTAATGGGCAAGACTGTAGAAGAAGCACAACTGATCAAAGACAGAGACATAGCAACAGCATTAGAATTACCCCCTATTAAGTTACATTGTAGTGTGTTAGCAGAAGCAAGTATTAAAGATGCCCTCAAGAATTGGGACGGCAAACGAGAAGAATTTATTGGAAGTAGTGATAGTATGATTGGACATAACAGTCAAGGACTACTTCAAATAGAGGAGCCGACTACTACAGTCGAAATTTAATATTAACTAGGAGAGAAATGCCAACTAAATTTAAACCATCACAAACCGTGAGAGAAAGAGGAACCGGAAGAATAGTAACAACAAATTACTGGATCAAAGGAATCTCTAAAGAAGAATTATTTGAAGAAATAAACAAAGAAAAACCTAACAAAAAACGCAGAGCAAAGGCTATCAGAGAGTTAGAACGCAGAGGAGTTAAATTAGTTTGGACAACGAAAGAGCCGAACAGTATCGTATAGGCGATTCCAAATTTGGCAAAGGTGTATTTGCTACTCAAGCAATTACTAAAGGCAGTTTAGTTTTAAAACTGACAGGACCACAAATATCTTTACAAGAAGTGTATCTTAAAGGGGAGCATCAATGCAATCCTTTACAGATTGCAGATAAAATGTATATTGATTTGGAACCACCTGGGTTATTGATCAATCATCATTGCGATCCAAACTGTGGAATACGTGATGATGTAGACATTATTGCATTAAGAGATATCAAAGAAGGAGATGAAATCTTCTATGATTATTCTACTACGATCAGTGATGACTTTGAAGAAGACGGAACTGAATTCTTTATGCCCTGCGATTGTGAAGATATACAATGTAGATATAAGATAGGAGACTTTAAATATCTATCTAAGTCTAAACGAAGGTATTATATTTCAAAGAATGTTGTAATGTCTTTTATTGTCGAAAAGATTTGGGCAAAAAAGATTGAAAATCCCTTGACTTCAGAACGTAAAAGTAATATACTTTCTTAATGAGAACTATACACCTGACGGGAATTCCCAGCCGAGTTAGGACATAAAATTATAAATATGGGCCGAACATATATAAATATACAGGAGAGAATTAATGAAGGGTGGACGCACCCTTCCTTTTTGGGTACATTGGTGTTGACATGGGTGCAGAAATTTAGTATACTGTATGTTCACTAAACGAAATTATAATGATGGGGAGTGAAACAAATGATCTACAAGATCATTATCCAAAAGGAGAAAAGTATGACAAACACTGAAAGAAAAAACCAAGACTATATTGATGCTGTAAAGGGACTTTGTATGGTGTTTCATGTAAATGACCCTACAAAGCCTATATATAGGACTAACGTAGGTAAAGCATGGCAAAACCAAGGTAGTCAATTTAACAATAATATTACTATTCCTGGACATTTAATGTCACATGCTATGGAAGAATTTGCCCAAGAAAAAGGAAGAATTTTTGATTATAAAACAGGTCCAAATGGCGGCCGATCTAAGGTTAGAGTAATTTGAAAACTTACGAAAGAAGAATAGGATTTTTAATATCCGATCAACATTTTCATGCTCATGGGGGCATAGGATCTTTTGCAAAAAGTTTTACTGAAATGGCAGAAGGCATCAACTGG
>Ga0213869_10000691_pt1 | contig 26562 bp, 26 predicted proteins | sample PICome_10_FD_160083 | JGI IMG/M metagenome (GOLD analysis project Ga0213869, IMG submission 160083) | Coastal seawater microbial communities near Pivers Island, North Carolina, United States - PICO132 | ecosystem: Environmental > Aquatic > Marine > Coastal | place: USA: North Carolina...
CTCAGGATCTCCAATTTTGGCCATCTCTTCTTCGTTAAGTTTGGTGACGAGGTCGATCATCTTAGCTCTGGATTTTTGGGAGACGTTGGCGGGGTTCGAAAGGAAGAGAACGGGGTCACCTGAGGGTTGGAAGGGGACGCCTTGATGTTTTGAAGGGAGGAATCCAGATCCCCAAAGGCGGGAGTAGAGACCTTGGACATTTTGGCTATCGCCGGACCAGAAGGCTGAGTTGAGAACAATAAAGTCAGGGAGATTTTCGTTCATGCGGCCAAGCCCATACGAAAGCCAAGCCCCCATGGAAGCTTTGCCAGGAATTTCCGTGCCTGTGCAGAAGAGTGTCTTGCCGGGATCGTGGTTGATAGCAGTTGTGGAAGTGGACTTGATGAGCGCGAGGTCATCGGCAACTGACCCAAGGTGTGGAAGAACCTCGGAAAGATACATCCCACTCTTACCATGGGGGTTGAACTTGAACATGGAAGGGGCGACGATCTTGGCGCGGCCTTTAGTCATTGCAGTGACGCGTTGACCCTTGTGGATGGATTCGGGAAGTTCTTCTTTAAAGCGTTTGTGAAGGTCGGGCTTGTAGTCGAATAAGTCGAGCTGGGAGGGGGCGCCGGCCATGAAGAGAAAGATGACACGCTTGGCAGGTGCCTTGGGTAGGTGGTAGGTTTGAGGATAGGCATTGCCGACTCCACCTTTTGTTGCTGCGGCCTGGGCTGCAATATCGCCTAGGATTATGGAACCGAGGCCCATGCCGGTAGTATTGAGGAATTGGCGGCGAGTTTGTGGATCAAACATGGCTGTTAGTTTTTAAAGTGAAAGCGTGGGAAGTGATGGTTGCGCTTCCTATTGTTTGTTTTTGAAGGAGTCTCGATTGAGTAGGGTATGAACAATCATTGTCCAAGCGAAGTGATCGTCGCCATCTTCGCGGAAGGTTGTGAGACCTTCTTTGAGGACCTTGAGAGAGATCTTTGAGGGCTTATGAGTGGTAATAGTTTCGTGGAGGCGGATCAGTTTTTCGTCTTCGCTTCCTTCCTCGGCCATGAGGGTTTTTGCCTTGTGGGCTGCGGCTTTAAAATACTCGGGCTCGTTCATGAGGAGAAGAGCTTGAAGCGGGGTGTTGGTTCGCTCGCGGCGGGCGATGCAGGCATCGCGGCTCGGTGCATCAAAAATGGTCATTTGCGGTGGGGCTAGGCCGCGCTTCCAAAAGGTGTAAATAGAGCGACGCCGGTCTGCGGGAGCGGGGTCTGCTTGAAAAGAGTTCGGGTAGGATGAGGGGAGTGCAACCATTTTCCAGATGCCAGCGGGCTGTGGCGTTTTGACAGAGCGACCGCCCATTTCGCGGTTGAGAACTCCCGTAACGGCGAGGAGCTGGTCGCGAATGACTTCGGAGTCAAGCCTGGTGCGAGATCCGCGGGCAAGAAGCCGGTTCTCGGGATCGTCTTTAAAGTCGATCGAAGTGGCGGCGGAGGATTGTTGGTAGGTCTGAGTGAGGACGATATCCTTCATAAGTTTTTTGATATTCCAACCTGATTCAACGAATTTGAGAGTGAGGTGGTCGAGGAGTCTAGGATGGCTAGGCCACATGCCTTGAGCTCCGAAGTCTTCGGACGTTTTGACTATTCCGGTTCCGAGTAATTGTTGCCAGAAGCGATTGACAGCGACGCGGGCGGTAAGAGGATTTTGTTTTTCGACAAGCCAGTTGGCGAGGTCCATACGGGAAGGGACTTCAGCGGATTTTTTAAGAGGCGGAAGAAATCGTGGGGTATCGCGGGTGACCTCCTTGCCGATTTGGTCGTAGTTTCCACGGACGCGAATATGGGTTTTTTTAGGTTCGCTACGTTCGCGCATGACCATAGCGCCGCGGACTTGTCGAAGGAAGCTGGAGCGTTGTTTTTTAAGATCGGAAATTTGTTTTTCAGCTGATGGAATCTGAGGCTTTAGATCTGGTTTAGGTTTCGAAGTCTCATCAGGGGCTGCGGGTATTCCTGTTGCAGCTTGTAGTTGCTTAAGTGAGGTGATTTTTTCTTGAGTTACCTTTATTTGTCGGTCGAGCTCGGCGAGCTTTAACTTTTGCTCATCAGTTGGAAGGTCCAGGTATGGTGGTTGGAGGCCACGGTAAAAGTCGGGACCACTGCGCCCACCGGTTTCGGGGGCTCCATCGAAATTGTTAAAGAAGGCATACATTTGGTAGAAGTCCTTCTGGGTGATGGGGTCATATTTGTGGTCATGGCAGACAGCGCATCCGAGGGTGAGGCCCATAAAGGCGGTGCCAACCGCGGATACACGGTCAACCACGTTTTTGAAGTGGCTCTCCTCGGGAAGGGCAGTACCGCGGTCAATGATGAGATGAAGCCGGTTGAAACCGGAGGCGATGAGTTGTTCTTGTGTGGGTTTCTCGTATAGATCGCCAGCGATCTGGTATTTGGTGAATTGATCGTAGGGGAGATTTTCGTTAAAGGCTTGAATGACCCAGTCTCGGTAAGGGGAGTGATCTCGGTAGTGATCGTGGTGGTTGCCATTGGTGTCGGCAACCCGGACGAGATCCAGCCAATACTTCGCCATATGTTCGCCATAAGCGGGCTTTGCAAGGAGCCGGTCGACGAGTTTTTGGTAAGCATTAGGTGAGGTGTCGGCAAGGAACTGACCAATTTCCTCAAGGGTAGGGGGCAGTCCTGTTAGGTCTAGTGAAAGCCGGCGAATGAGGGTGCGATTATCGGCCTTTTCTTTAGGTGATTTTTCGTTGGCTTCGATTTTGGCGAGAACGAATTTATCGCTGTCTGACAGCGGCCAAGTAAGATTAATAATGGTAGGAACTTCCTGTTTTTTTGCGGGGACGAAGGCCCAAAAATTTTCGTATTCGGCACCTTCCTCGATCCATTTTTTGAGGAGTTCTTTTTCGTTGAAACTCAAAGGCTTGGCGTGGCCATCGACGGGAGGCATGGGATCATCCTTGCTCGTGATGCGAATCCAAGCTTCGGAATCGTCAAGTGAGTTAGGAACAATGGCTGCGATACCGTCTTTTTTCTTGTAGGCCCCTTCTGGGGTATCAAGGCGGAGCCCGGCCTTTCGATTTGCCTTGCCTTTGGCATCGACCCCATCGTCAGGGCCGTGACATACGATACATTTGGCAGAGAGAATGGGCCGAATGTCCTTATTAAAAGAAATTTCGGCCTGTGAAAGAAGAGTCGATAAAAAAACGAGAATGTAAGTGCGGGGAAACATGCCGAAGAAGGTAATGATTTTTTGTGCATAACTGGCAGGAGACCTCCAATACCAACTGATTCTTATTCGGATACTGAGAAGACATGTAGCTTTTTATCATCAGGTTGATGATATGCATCAACAGCGGGGTTTGTTGATGGGTGATTTGGCCGACAATTTTGGTTCGCCGGGCGCATTGGAAGTCTAGAGATTTTGATAAAATGCTAGGGTTCTACTGGTCTTAATAGGTTTTCTATGGCTGAGACAAAAAAACCAGCGCCCTTATCGAGGCGCTGGTTGTTGAGAAGAAATTGGGCTCGCCGTCCTTAGACGAGGATTTCGCTGATCGGTTTTCCGGTTTTGCCTCCCATCTTGAATGGGCGCTTGGTCGGGGAGAAGACAACTTGGTCGTGTGGAAGCCCCATCGCAGCGGCGATGGTAGCATTGAAGTCGGATGCGGTAGTCTTTTCGGTGATGACGTTGGATGCCGTTTTGTCGGTTTCTCCGTAAATGGTTCCACCTTTGATGCCGGCACCGGCAAGAGCAAAGGAGAAGGCTTTTGGGAAGTGATTCCGTCCGGCGTCATCGTCGATTTTAGGGGTTCTTCCAAATTCGGTAGCAATGACCACGAGGGTGCTTTCCAAAAGTCCACGTTGTTCGAGGTCAGCGAGAAGGGCGGCATACGCTTGGTCAAGGATGGGAAGTTTTTCGTCGGCTTTTGTGAAGTTATCGGAGTGCCAGTCGAATCCGCCAAATTGGACTTCAACAAAGCGAACGCCGTGTTCAACGAGACGCCGGGCGAGCAAAACACCTTTGCCAAATTTGTCACCGCCATAAGCGGCGTGGGCATCCTTGGACTCCGCAGAGAGGTCGAAGGCTTCAAGATCTTTGGATTTCATCAAGCCAACCGCTGAATTGAACATTTCATCGTAGGCACGAACGCTACGCTGTCCTTTTTTGAAGCGCGCGCCAAAGTTGGCATCGAGTTTCGTACGAAGAGCGATTTGACGATTGAAGCCAGCTTCGGAAACATCGCTACGACGCTTGGAGTTTTGGAGTCCTTTTTCGGCATCGCCGACTGGAAGAGGTGCCACATTGGGTTCGAAAAATCCTGCTCCAGGATGGTTGTTGCCGGAGTGAACGGTCACATAAGGTGGAAGGGTCCCCTTGAGACGATTGGCATCAAGCTTGTTAGCCCAGGATCCAAGTGAAGGGTGGGTGATAGAGGCCCGTTGGGTATACGAAGTGTGGACGTGGTAGTTGCCCTGCGCGTGTGCTCCCTGGGTGGAAGTCATGGATCGGACGATGGCTATCTTATCGGTATGCTTGGCGGTGCGTTCAAAGTGCTGGCCAAGTTGAATCCCGTCAACCTTAGTCGAGATTGCTTTGATAGGACCACGATACTCGGAGGGTGCATCAGGCTTGGGGTCAAAAGTATCGATATGAGTCATGCCTCCAGCCATGTACAGGTAGATGACATTCTTAGCTTTTCCGTTAGACTTCTCGATGGCTTCGGCTGCTTCCGCCGACGAGAACCAAGAGGCGGAAGCCCCACCTAGGGTCACCCCGAAGGCAGTGCGGGCGGTGTTGGTAAGAAAGCTTCTTCGAGATTGTTCGTTGAGTTGGTTAAAAGGATTCATTGGACAAAGAGGAAACGGTTTGAGGTGAGGATGGCCCGTGCGAAAGTTTCGGTTGTTTCGGAAGTTTTCATTTCGGGGAGGAATGCTATTTTTTCACCTTCGGTCGGGAAGGCGGAAAATAGGCTTAAGAAGAGAAAATCAAGTCGCTTTGAAGGTGATTCGATGGCTCGGAGTGAGCGGGCAAACGAGTTCTTTTTATTGGTAAGGAGGCTGGTTTCTAGTCCATTCAATAGACGCAGGGTTTGTGGAACGGTCGCTTCCGTGTTAGCGGAAGATGGGCTCTCCGCATCAGATCCTCCAAACTCGGCAATAAAGGTGCCGCCACGTGCGGGAACAGGAAGTTCGGAAGCGCGCATTCGGAATTCAGGTTGGTCTGGACGATTGGGGCGTGCCCGCCGTGCAAGAGCGGGAGCAGCTTTCGCGGTGGGGCTATTGTTGTTCATGCCTTTTCCATTTCGGTAGCTTTTTCCGGCCGCCCGTTGGACTTGTTTGATTTCGACAGAGATAGTTCGGAAGGCTGCCATGTTCCCGTTCTCCCGTGCTTTCGCGGCCTTGGTTCGGAGGAGAGAGATTTTCTTTTGAATGGCACGACGTTGCTTTTCACCTTCGATGACCGCGGTGCTGATTTCTTTTAATTGCTTCCCGTTAGTGCTCATAAGGAAGTCGAAGGATTTGACGTAATCATCCCAAGCCTCTTCGAGTCCGTTGTTGGTGTTTGAATCGATGTTCCCGGAAGCAAGAGTGACGAATGAATCACGGATTTCTTCGGCACTGAGACGGCGCAGAACAGGTCCTTGGAAGTGAAAAGAGAATCCCTGAGATGGTTCTTCAGTGGTGACTTCCCTCTGAAAAAGATCGGTGTGATAAAGGATACGCAAAAATTGCTTAAGGTCGTAGTCGGTTGCCAGCATCGCTTTTTCGATAAAGTCAACAAGCTCTGGATAATGAGGCTCGGGCGAATTGCTCCAATCGTCAGGATTGGCAACGAGGCCATATCCAAACGTGTATTCCCACATGCGGTTTGCGATGACCTTGGTGAAGTAGGGGTTCTTGGGGGAAGTGACCCATTTGGCGAAGTAGTCGCGTCGCTGTTCGGGCTTAACGTCTTTGGCATCAAGCCCAAAAAGAAAACCAGGTTTCACGACGTCGCCGGCTTTTCCATCGTCGTACTGATAGTCAACAGGGAGTTTGAGTTCTTTTTTGACATTATCAGCGAGAGCGTTGCGATTGTGATATCGAAAAACTTGGCCAATGGCGCGGGCTTCATTGCGTTTGGCCATAGCCCTTTCTTGCGTCTTTTTTGCCTGAAGGGCGAACCTTCGCCGCTCTTCTTTGGTCATTTTTTTGAAAGGTTTCTTGGGGCGTTTGTTTGGATCGAAGCCGATGGTTTCTTTGATTTTTTCACGAGCCCCATCAAAGCGATAGTCGGTGCCTCCAAGAAAGGCGGCCAGTTGGTAGTATTCCATCTGGGTGGTGTCATCGAAGGGATGATCATGACACTGGGCGCAGCCGATCTGCTGGCCGAGGAAAACCTGGACGGTGTTACTTACGTTATCGAGAAGCATTCCACGATCGCGGAGGTAGTATCCAGCCGCGGGATTTTCGGCGATGTGACCTTCGGCTGCGAGCATCTCCTGAACCATCTCATTATAGGGCAGGTTATTCTCGACGGCATCTTTCAACCAAACGTGCCAGCCAAGACCGTTGTGTTCGGTATTGGTTTTGACACGAAGGAGATCGGTCCAGAAATTGAAGAGGCGGGAATTAAAGCCGGGAGATTCGACGAGGGAGTCGATGAGTTGACTGCGTTTTTCTTTTTCGGTTGATTCGAGGAACGAACGGGCTTCGTCATGAGTTGGAAGTCGACCGATGATATTGAGGTAGCTTCGGCGAACAAAGATGGGGTCATCGGCAATCGGATTAGCTCTGATTCCCTTGGCTTTTTGACCGGCCATTAGAACTTCGTTGATTTCGCGTGCGGTGTTGCGCACCACCTCCAGTGGGAGAGTCTTTGCGCAGCTCGCCGCGATGGTTAGGATGAGGGGGATGAGAGATTTCATGGTAATTTAAGCCTAGTAGAGAAGAGCGATGATTTCCTCGTCGGAAAGAAGGGTGGGGTCTTCAGCCGCTCCAGAGAGGAGTTCGGTCGCGAAGGAGTCTTCAAGTTGATCAAAGTCTTCGTTGATTTGTGGGGTCTCTGCGATTGTTCTGTTGGAGGGAGAAGGATCGGACGGTAGCGAGATCACAATCGCGATCGTAGCCAATGCTGCTCCAGCAGCTCCGATGAGAGGTTTGGGTGCAAAGACCACTTTCCACCACCGAGATTTCTGGATTTCTTCCTCAAGACGTATGCGGCGAAGAGTTTCGTTTACGAAGCGGGGGGGCAGCTCGGTTGGAGTGGCATCATCGAGCAGATTCCAGACGGCATCGTCTTCGAGATCTGCGTCGAAATCTGGAAGTGGGTGGGTGGGTTGGTTTGGCTTCATGATTTCTTTCCGCTATAAAAATAAACCCAAATTATCCGAAAAAGTTTCGCATAACATGAATGGGAGATGAATTGATTGCTCCGGTTACCTTTTTTTATGGCTTGGAGGGTTTTTGGAACCGTTTTTCTTCTTTTTCTGGTTCCTAGTCATGTGTTCAAGAGCGGCCATTTCGGTCGCTTTACCGAGGTCGTTACAGGATTTCATCCACGCCCGGAGTCCTTGGTAGAGATTACTCTGAATTTTGGTCAATGCTGGCTTCCCAGCTAGATTTTTCATCTCTAAGGGGTCTTTTTGGATGTCGTAGAGTTCGAATTCAGGCCGTTTTTGGTAGCGGGAGGTCTTGGCGATGGCATCAGCGTGTCCGGTCGCGGCGAGGGCGAGCCAACTTCTGAATTCGGGAGCGGTGGTACAGCGGTTCACGAATTTGATTTCGGGCGTGAGATTCCAGATTAACTTATAGTTTTCGGAACGAATTGAGCGAATTCCATAATGAGGTGATCCGTCGTTAATTCCGCGGGTGGTCATGATACCATAGACAAATTCCTTGTGGAACTGCCTTCCTGCGAACACCGGAAGAAGGCTTTTGCCCCGGAGATCGGCTGGAGGGATACCGCCAGCGACTTAAATGAAGGTGGGAAGGAGATCGAGATATTGAATCATAGCGGGATTTTTAGAACCCGATTTAATGTGTCCTGGCCAGCGGGCGATAAGTGCAGATTGAAGCCCGTTATCATAGCAAGTCCACTTGGCAAAAGCGAAAGAGTTTCCCTGCTCAGAAGTAACGATAAAGAGAGTGTCATCGGTGAGGCCATTTTTTTCGACAATTTCCATAGCCTCACCGACTTGGGAGTCAAAGTAAGTGATTTCGGCGAGGTAGCGTGAAAAACCATCTCGAGTCTCGGGAGTGTCAACGAAGTAAGGAGGAAGCTTCACTTGGTCGACAGGATAGCGGGAGCGATCACCCTTATTCCAAGGGCTGTGTGGTTCGTTGGAGCAGAGGAGAAGGCAGAAGGGTTTCCTTTTCTTCGCTTGTTCTTTGATGAATGAATCCGCTTTTCCAAATTGGGGATTTTGGCCACCAGGGATTTTCGTCCAGCTGAAAACCTTATTTGGTGAGACATGGGTCTTGCCGCTTTGAGCGACGGTGTAGCCAAGTTTTGAGAGATATTGCACTACGCTTTTTGTTTCGGGTGCCACAAAGGTATGGTTTGGGTAGGCTCCACTGACCACTGGTGGTATGCCGGTGTAAATATTGTGTCGGGTGGGTGAACACATGGGCGCGGTTTGAAAGCAACGGGTAAAGCTCATACCTTGGTCTGCGAGCTTGTTGATATTGGGGGTGTGGGCTTGGCCACCGTAGCAGCCGAGGTCCCGGAATGTGCAGTCATCGGCAATGATGAAGACAATATTGGGCTTCGCTGAAGCGCTTATAGTAAATACAAGTAACAGAAAGAGACGCATTTTTATTTTTAATTGGTGGTGTGGAGTTGCGTTGGTGTCTTTCGCCCAGAGGAGGTCGAGAGTTGTTGTTTTTTATTCAGATCCGAGACTGCTAGGAAAATTCATATCCTTATGCAGCTTAAGAAGTTAGTTCTTTGTCCCGGGTTTCTCCGTCCACGTTGGTTTGCCAATAGTGGCCGGACTCGATATGAAGGCAAGTGAGCCAGCCACCGCGGCCGACGTCAGTATCGATGTTTATAGCGTGGCCAAGATTAAGTGGAAGGTGTGGATCCTTTTGTGCGGTGTGACCGCAGATCATAATCTTACCGGATTGGTGAGGGAGGGGATTACCGAATTTTTTATGAATCAGGGTGAATGGATGTTGCTTTGAGATTGGAATATCATGCTCAAGGTTAGCGTGGACAAAGACGTGTGAATCAGTCTCGAGGTAGGGCTGGGTGTTACGGATAAATTCCCAGTGTGATTCGGGAACGTCTGCGAACCCATTAGGCCCATAAGATTCGAGAGTGGCTCCACCGCCCCAAGCATCAAGCCAGTGGGCCAAGTCTGTTTTGTCGAGATGAGAGAGAAGTAACTTCTCCTCGTGGTTTCCGTGGAGGAAGGTGGCGTTGTATTTATTTTTAATACCAATAAGGAAATCGATGACCCCTTTGGAATCGGGACCACGATCGACATAGTCGCCAACGAAAATTAGGTGGTCTTCCGGGCTAGGTTCGATGATCTCGAACATCTTCCTTAGGGGTTCAAGGCAGCCATGAATGTCGCTGATTGCAAGTGTTCTCATAAGTCCTTGGGTAAAATAAACGATTTCTATGCTATAGGTTAAGCATAGAAGTGAACAATATCTTTCACATCGGTTGGACCGCCCGCTAGCGCTGCTTCAGGAAAAAATAGCCATGGAGTAGCGGTCCGGTTTCCCCGTTTTCACTTCAACGGTCCGCATGAAGACCGCAAAAGGAACCGATTTGTGGAGTTCCTTTGAAAACTAAACCGATGAAGATGGTCTGATTAATCCTGCAGATTTGGTTGAAGCCTTGTTCCTGGGACTTGCGAGCTCAAAACCATTGGTTAGAATCCGGGTGAAGATTTCCCGAAGCCCTCATGAATTTGGAAACGCGGATCTGCAGCCCGACGGAATCTAACCTTTCCTATAAAACTAGGATCGGAAAGAAACTAGCAAGGATATTATACCTCGTTTGAGAGAGTTGGTATTGGATTCTCTTTCTTTCCCAAGGCGCGACGCATCTTGTCTAGAGCGATGTTCTGGAGTTGGCGTATCCGCTCGCGAGTCACACCAAAGTCCCGGCTAATTTCCTCGAGAGTTAATGGTTTCTTTCCATTTAATCCAAAGCGAGCACCGATGATTTTAGTTTCCCTCTGATCGAGCAAATTCAAAAGAGGTCCGAGCTCACCGTGCATCTCTTTAGCCGTAAGAGCGTCCGATGGATCAACCGCCTTGGAATCACCTAAGGTTTCACCATAGGTTGTGGCCCCGTCCTCGCCGACGGGAGCGTCAATCGAAGCTGGGCGCTGCGCAGCCTGTTTGAGGAGAGCCAGCTTCTTGCGAGGAATCCCTAGGATCTCAGTTAACTCCTCATCACTCGGTTCGCGTCCAAGTTCCTCAGTAAGAGCCATCGAAATTTTACGGAGCCGAGCAATTTTGTCCACCATGTGGACAGGAAGACGAACGGTTTTACTTTGGTTTGAGAGCGCCCGCTTGATCGACTGCTTTATCCACCAAGCTGCGTAGGTCGAAAGTTTCCCCCCTTTTTCCGGGTCATATTTCTCGACTGCCTTCATGAGGCCAATATTTCCTTCCGAAATGAGATCCGCTATGGGAAGACCATAGTTGGAGTAATCTTTTGCGATTTTGACAACCAGGCGAAGGTTTGCCCGAATCATATGATCTCGAGCAGCCTCGTCTCCGTCCTTAATCTTCTCCGCGAGCTCCAGCTCTTCGTCGATCGTGAGGAGGGGGGTTTTTGCGATCTCATTCATGTAGAGTCGCAAGATACTGTCAGAATCCTTATTCATTTCGCCTAAGGGTGGCACACAATCCAGAATTAACTAGAAGTTAGATAAACTTTTTGCAGTTTTTTTTAATACGATACCTGAGCAAAATAAAACCGCCGACCAGTGAAGCCGACGGTGCCTACGGCAGAAGTGTGCGGTCTGCCCGACCGGATCATGCGAGTCGCACGGGTGGAGACTCCCTAGGACTTGTAGCGGAGGCGCTTTTTATGGCGATTGGCCTTCATGCGCTTGCGGCGCTTGTGCTTGCTGATCTTGGTCTTCCGACGCTTCTTGAGGTTGCCCATGGTTTTTGTAGTTGGGGTTGAGTTCTGCGGGTTTGTTGAACCGCAATTCCGTTAAATTATTTGATGTTTTAGGAAACGATCTTGTTAAGAGGGTATTCGATTATGCCTTCTGCGCCCAGCTCTTTCAAATCTGGGATGATGTGGCGGGCCACTTTTTCGCAGATGATCGTCTCGAGTGCAAGCCAGCCATTCTCTGTTAATTTGGATACCGTCGGGCGGCGCAGAGAGGGCAGACGCTCCAGAACATCATCGAGCGATGCTTCGGGCAAGTTGAGCTTTAATCCGACTTTGTCACGGGCTTCCAGAGCGCCCTTGAGCATCATGACCATGCGTTCCATCTTACCGCGCTTCCAATCATCATCGAAAGCGGATTTGCTAGAATAAAAATGAGGGAAAGATGAGAGCAGCTCATCAACAATTCGTAGCTTATTAGCACGTAACGAAGATCCAGTTTCAGTGACATCCACAATAGCATCAACAAGGTCAGGGACTTTCACTTCTGTCGCACCCCAAGAGAATTCGACGCTAGCCTTAACGCCCTTTTCGGCAAGATAGCGCTTGGTGATTTCAATTCCCTCAGTCGCGATGTGCTTTCCCTCTAGATCTTGGACCGTTTTGACGGGGGAATCTTCAGGGACCACCAAAACCCAGCGGGTTGGGCGGGTTGAGGCGCGTGAGTAGGGAAGCTCGGCGAGATCGACAAGATCAACGTCGTGCCCGTATGCCCAGTCAAGTCCAGTGATTCCACAATCAATGAACCCCTGCTCAATGTAACGGGCAATTTCCTGAGCCCGAATCATGTAAATATCCAGAGAATCATCGTCGGAAGATGGACGGAGCCCTCGATCCGACGTGTAGATATTATATCCGGCCTTCTCGAGTAGGTCGAGAGTCGGTTTCTGTAAGCTTCCTTTCGGAAGCGCTATTTTGAGTGAGTTGGACACGCGGGGCGGCGTTTTTAGCCACGAATCTCAGGGAAGCAAGTATTTTGCGCGATTCGCCCCTTCCTTTCAGCTATTCTCAACTCAGAGCTGCCTTTTCAAGGAGGCTAAGAGGGATATTCCGTTAGAGAGTCGACTCGCCGTAGTAGGGCTGGAGCGCTTCCGGAATATGGATGGTCCCGTCCGTATCTTGGCATTGCTCGAGGAGGGCCACGAGAAGACGGGGAAGCGCGGTGCCAGAACCGTTCAAAGTATGGCAGAAGTTGTTTCTTCCCTCGGCGTCTTTGTATCGAAGTTTCATGCGGCGAGCTTGGTAATCGCCAAAGCAAGAGCAGCTGGAGACCTCAAGATATTTGCCCTGACCAGGTGCCCAGACCTCGATGTCATATGTCTTACAGGAGCTAAAGCCAACGTCGCCGGTACAGAGTTCAATGACCTGATAGTGAAGGCCTAGCTTTTGAAGAGCAGCTTCGGCATGGCCGGTGAGTTCCTCTAACATCTCCATCGAGGTTGCCGGGTCCACGATTTGCACGAGTTCAACTTTGTCGAATTGGTGCATGCGAATGATACCGCGGTTGTCTCGTCCGGCACTTCCCGCTTCACGTCGGAAACATGGCGTGTGTGCCGTCATTTTAATCGGGAGATCATTTTCGGCGAGGAGAGTGTCGCGGTAAAGGTTGGTGACGGGAACTTCGGCGGTCGGGGCCAGGAAGAATTCGTTGTTCTCCGTTCCATACATATCATCTTCGAATTTTGGAAGTTGGCCGGTTCCCTCCATGCACTCACGTTTGATGATATGAGGAACATTGACTTCCTCATATCCGTTTTCGCGGCTCTGGATGTCTAGGAGAAATTGAATGAGAGAGCGTTGAAGTCTGGCTCCTTTCCCTCTGTAAACTGCGAAACCTGATCCAGAGAGTCGGCCCCCGTCGTCAAAGCTAATGATGCCCTTTTCCTCGGCTAGGTCGAGGTGATCTCGAGGACCGGCCAGGGCAGGTTTTTCACCCCAGCTCCGGATTAAGGGGTTGGCCTCTTCGTCTGCACCAATTGGGCAGTCTTCATGGGGAAGATTCGGAATGTTGAGAAGAAGTTCCGTTTGGCGTTTTGTGGCTTCGCTGCCTTCCTCGTCTAGAATCTTGATCTGCTCGCCAATCTTTTTGACTTCTGCCTCGATGCCTGATGAATCCTCGCCATTCGCACGGAGTTTTCCTATTTCCTTCGAAGTGGTTTTTCGCTCGGACTGGAGGGCTTGTTTAGACGTTTCACTTTTGCGACGGGTTTGGTCGCAAACTAGGACTTCGTCGATGAGGTCAGCCGAGCCATCGTGACGATTGGCAAGGCGTTCTTTGACGAGGTCGGGATTTTCGCGGATGACTTTGATGTCGAGCATGGTGGAAGAGCGGATATTTTTGAATCCGTAAGGCGCTTACCCGATTTCCGTGAGTCTGGCAAAGGTAGAATCATCCCACAGAACCGATCGGATGGATTTATCGCAGCCGAAATGGCACAGGGAGAGTGTAACTATAGCTAACGGCTTCACCCAGGGCGTTCCGGGCCGGTTTGAATCGCCAGCTTCGGATTGCGGAAAGGGCGGCGTTGTCGAGGAGTATGTAACCGCTGGATTTCGCAATTCGGGCGGAAATAACTTCTCCTGAAGAGCCTATGGTGAAGGAAAGGGTGACAGTTCCTTGTTGGCCTGCACGACGCGCTGCGGGAGGGTATTTTGGTTTAGGCTGGCTGATACCAGAGGGTTTGCTCACGGTGCGTTGGCGCGCGACGGCGGTTGCAGGCTTCTTTCGGGCATTCTCGGCTTTTTGTGCGTTACGCTTTTGGCGGCGCTTTTCCTCGATACGTTTACGGGCGAGTTCTCGTTCCCGGGCTGCTTTGGCTTGGTTTTGTTTCTTTACAATGGCGGGATCGGCTTTGGGTGTGGGGCTGGGCTCGGGTTCCGGTTGTGTGATGGGTTCCGGCTGTGCGACGGGTTCGGGGACGGGAGATTCTACAGGGGGGATGACGGGCGCTGTCGGCTGGGGGCTGGGTTGGGGAGTGGAGGTTGATTTTGGTTTCTGGATTTGGATAAAGTTAAGGTCGATGAATTGGGCCTTCTGGATCGGAGGTTTAGGAAGGTCGATCGTGACCTTCCCCCACTTCAGGGCACCCGCAAAGAGAGCCGCCGTGAGGAGGGCGACGAAAGTCCAGATCAGGGGCTGGCTATTCCGTGAGCTCATTTTTCTTATCGTATGCGAGATTGATAATACCGCTTTTCCGGGCGATTTCCATCACTGGGAAAATGATTTCGGCGCGCGCAGCTTTATCGATTCGAAGAACGAGGGCGTCGATATCGCTGTGTTTGATTGCGTCTCGGAGTTTGCTTTCGAGCTCTTCCTTAGGGGTTTCCTCACCTTCGAGTAAAATGACGTTTTCGGAAGTGATGACGAGTGAGAGGTGGAGATCGTCAGGATTCGCAGTGGCGGACTCCATGGGACCTACAGGAAGTTCAACTCGGCGATCTGGTTTAATAAATTGGCTGCTCACCATGAGGAAGATGAGAAGTTGAAAAACGACGTCGATGAGCGGGGTCATGTCGATCCCGGCATCAATACGGCGTTTTCTGGAAATCATTATATCTTGGATGGGAGGTCCTTGGTTGCAGGAGGGGTTGATGAAGTTGCAGCGCTATTTGGCGAAGAAGCGTTCGCGGAGGTGAGAGGTGAGTTCGTTGAGATCGTGGACAAGTTTGTCGACGCGAGCTTCAAAGATCCTGGCCATAGCCATGGCGGGGATGGCTACGAGGAGGCCGGCGACAGTAGTGAGGAGCCCGGTCCAAATGCCATCGGCAAAATCAGCCGGGGTGACACTTTCTCCCAGTTTGGCTATTTTTGAGAAGGCAATAACCATACCCCAAACTGTTCCAAGAAGTCCGATGAGAGGAGAGATAGAAGCGATGAGAGCAAGGATACGCAGACCGCGCTCGTGCTGGCGGATGACTCGGGAAGCTTCGCGCTCGCTGACGTTGAGGGTGTGCTCTTCACCATCGGAGGTCGCGTTGATAAACACGGAGCCTACTCGGGAGATAGGATTTGACCGGGAGGCCTTCCCTTGGTGCAGGGCCCGTATCGCTTTCGAAAATCGATATCGATGAAACGCATAATAAATGAGCCGTTCAAAAACGATGAGAACCGTAATGAAGGCGAGAATGAGGAGAGGCCACATAAAGTCACCACCTTTAAAAAAGAGGTCTTTTAACGAGAATTCCATGGGTTGGGAGGATGCTGCCGCCTTGGGGTCATGATCAAAAGCCAGAAATCTTGATTTAAGGAATCGGCTGATTGAACCGGAGCGATTTCCAGTTGACTTTGATGCTTAGCTAGTCAGTCTGGAGGGGAAAGGAACGTTCGAATTTTTTTAAAAGTCCCTTTTCGAGCCTCTGAAAGAGAGATAACCCCTCCAGAAAGTAGAAGAATGAAAATAAATACTCGAACTAAGCACTTAGCTGCAGTGGCTATCGCTCCACTGTTACTCGCTTCTTCAAGCCAAGCTGCATTTGTCATCTCGGCCATCACCGATGGCGATCTTACAGGAGGGAATCCGAAGTCAATCATTCTTCAAGCGGTCGCGCCAGTTCCGGACCTTACCGCTTGGGGAGTTGGTTCTGCTAACAATGGAGGCGGTTCTGATGGTCAGGAGTTCACTCTGCCTGCCGGATCTGCGGCGACAGGAGACGTTTTCGTAATTGTTCCTAACGCGCCATCCCAAGATTTCTTTGCTAATAATTTTGTTCAGAATTTCACCATTTTATCCAATGGTGCGGCAAACATCAATGGTGATGACGCCATTGAGCTCTTCAGCGATGGAAACGTTGTCGATATTTTTGGTGATATTAACACCGACGGATCTGGGGAAGATTGGGAATACAAAGATGGCTTTGCTCAGCGGCTTGGAGGTGGGCCACAGGCCTTCGACTTGGCAAATTACTCGGTCAACAATGGAGCTTTCGATGGTATGACCGAGCAGGAGCACGTTGCGGTTTTCGCAGGAGCTGGATTTACCGCTGTTCCCGAGCCGTCTTCAGTTCTGCTTCTCGGCCTTGCGGGGCTTGGAGTGTTACGTCGACGCCGTTAGGTCATCTTCCACTCTATTTCATAAGAGCTGCCTCAATCGAAGGTGGCTCTTTTTTTGTATCGATGCAAAAGAGAGGGGATCTATTTCCCTTTAAGTTGTTGAACATAGGCGTCGATGCCGCGACCAATCCGAACGCGGTAGTAAGCATTCTCGACAAAGTCTTCAATTAGAACTCGATTGACGAGAGCTGAGCCTTTCGAGCCCTCCAATTTTCCATTCAGAACCTCCGCAAGATATTCCTGCTTCTTATTAGCCGGAGCTTGCTGTCGAAAAGATCTGACGAGGTTCGCGATGAAGGCATTACGGGACTCAGGAGTGGTAAGAATATCAGTTGCTGCGATTTTTTTACCGTCTTGTTTGAGTCGCTCGGCAGTTTTCGCCATGGCTTGATCGAGAAATTTAAAGAAAAAATCGTTATTGATGAATCCAGCTTTGTTCAGTGGTTCTTGATCTAAAAATTCGACAAATTGATCGTCAATAGATAGCAAACGTCGGCGCATTGAGTTTGCAATTCTTTCGTCTCGCGAAGCATTATCGATGAGTTCTTGCAAAACTTGTCGCGTGAAATTTTGGCTCATCCCAGAGATTGTCAGGTCTTGTTGTCGGACCTTTTTAAGGTCGATTTTGAATCGGGAAGAGATGGCTTTTGGGCCAGGGTTGCTCTTCCACGTGGTTCGTTTCAACGAGCGAGTTTTCCCTGCGGACGTAATGACTTGTGAGGTGATGATGCCAGTCTTTGCTTCGAAGGTGAGACTGCCAAGTTTGCCAAGGTCCGCGACGACTAGGTCATCGGTTTTGTTGATAATTTTTTCGGTTTTACTCAAAATTTCAGTTCCCTGGGTGCTGTAGCCTATACCCAAGCGAGCGTCAGTCTCGGCTAAATATATATACGGTTTGATCCGCAAAGGAGTATCGAGTTCCTTATTCGGGTCGATGATCTCGACAAGCTTGCGGCATCGTTTTGCTAGTTTCTCTAATCCTTCAAAGGCAACCTTTTGATCACCCGACTGAAGAAAATAGATGCCGTTCGTGGTTGTCCATTGCTGGCCTTTTTGTATTAACTCACCTTTCTCATTCTTGAATTCTGACATGAGGTAGGACCAGCCAGATCTAAAATCGACACCAATTTCGATGTTGCCCGTTTGGCCTGTGTTGGAGTTCAGCTCGTAGGTTGCTTGATATCCTTCAAGCTTATGGTGATTGGTCCTAAGCGTGTTCAGGATTTCACTCAGTTCCTCAGCATTGGCCATCTGGCAGACAAGGAAGGCGCATAGGATTAGACATTTTGGGAAGAGCATGGAACGGCGGGACTATGACTCATTGCCTGTGCGAGTCAAAAGAAGATCCCGATAGCTTGTTGAATTCTTTGTTGGTTTGACTTGGAGAAATCGATTGGAAGGTCAATTTAAGATTGCCTCATCTTCAAGGAATCTGTATTTGAATTTGTAGTTGCTTTTTCCCCATGGAATTTTTGCTAGAACGTCCGGTCCTCGTCCTTAATCGGCTATGGCAGCCGGTGCATACTTGTTCGGTCAAGCGGGCATTAAAACTTCTTTGCTTGGGCCATGCCCAAGTGGTGCAGACCGAGGGGGAATGTCGCTACCAAACCCACGATATTGGATCGTGGGTAGAGTATTCGGGTGAGCAACGGGAATCGACGGCCGCTGAATTGGTCCATTCCGTCAAGGTGGCTTTGCGGGTTCCCAAAATCATTGTTTTGGCGCTTTATGATCGCGTCCCTCGTAAGGAGGTAAAGTTCACACGGCAGAACGTTTTTCTTCGCGACAGGTACACCTGTCAATATTGTGCCGAGATTTTCCCGGAGGCCGACTTGAATCTTGATCATGTCATACCGAGAGATAAAGGCGGGAAAACAACTTGGGATAACATTGTGACGTCGTGTATTCCCTGCAACACACGGAAGGCTAATCGCTTACCTCGTGAGATTGGAATGAAACTTCTTAACGAGCCGCGCGCGCCTAAATGGAGACCACTTTTCGGCTTTCGAAAACAGGCTAGCGAGCAGGTTTGGCAGGAATTCATCTCCCCGGATCGAAAGAATGTTAGCCTTGGCGCGTAATCGCTGGCCCTTTGACGTATTTTCTGGTATTTTACTTTTGTGAACTTTTCAAATGAAGCTGGCGGAGTGATCCTGTGGATGCAGGTCGTTCTCGGTTTTGTTGGCCTCTTGGTCATGGTGGAACGCATGGTCTTTTTTCAACATGCTCGGACCAAAGTGGCCGATTTGCTATTGGGAATCACCAATCACGTCCGCAAAAAAGCCTATGCGGAGGCTTTGCACGAGGCATCACGGGCGCGGGGTCCGGAGGCGCGCGTTATTCACTCAATTTTAATGCGTCACCATTTGGACCGGACAAATTTGCGTGAGATCGCACAAGAAGCAGGTCAGTTGGAAGTTCCGCGAATCGAGCGCTATATGAGGGTTTTACTCGGGGTGGCGATGCTAGCTCCAATGCTGGGCATGTTTGGCACGGTTCTGGGTTTGATTGAAGTTTTCATGAAGGTGGGTGCTGCTGATTCGGCGGTGGCCCAGGCAGCTTTAGCGGGCGGTATGTTTCAAAGCTTGGTTTCGACAGCGATCGGGCTGGCACTCGCGATTCCCTCCTATCTCGTCTACCTTTATCTCTACGGGAAGGCTCAACGAATGCTGCACCGTCTCGAAAGGGCTGGGATTGAGACCGTAAATATTGTGTGCGACAGCCGTGAGCATGATCGGATTGTTTCTTTTCGTGATAGCTTGGAGCAGCAGGCTACGAACTTAGAATCAAAGTCCAAGAAGGTATCCAGGGGGCCAAAGATTGCCGAGAAGAAAGACTCTTAAATCATGCAGCTCAAGATGTCATTACCTGAGCGGCCCGGTTGGATTTTCGTAATTCCGGGTTTTGATTTTATGGCCTTGCTTCTGGCACTGGTGATGTTCTCCGGGGTAGTAGCGAAGGAAAGCTATGTTGAGATCAAACTGCCGCCGTCCGAGTTTCGTGGTGTCCGTCTTGGTGATGAAAACCCGGTGGTCGTAATGTTAAAGGGCACAGCGTCGGGTTCGGTTTATTATGTAGATGGAGTTAAAGTTTCTGAGGCTTCTTTGGGGGGACTTGTTTTGGAGTCTGCTGAGAAGCGGGGAACCAAGGCGGTGGCAATTAAAGTGGATTCTGGAGTGACGATGGCGGCACGTCAGGTTTTGATCAACACGATTGCTAAGCTAAACGGGATACGAATCTTTGAGGGCTATCGCCGGAAGGATGAGGTAGAGAAGGTTCCTTGAGTAATGTTCTGGCATTATCGGAAAGTTTTGCGTGACCGGGCTGCCGGGATGGTTTTTGACTGGCGTCGGGGATACGGTTTATCGTATCGCCTCTTCATTGCTTTCGTGGTTTCAGTGGCGTTTTGGGGTGGGATCTATGGCTTCCTTCAAGTAGATAAAGCAGGGTCGGTGGAGCTTGAAAAAAATGAGATTGATATTGCGGTTGTAGATTTAGATGCGGACCAAAATCGTTGGTTGGCCGAGTTGATTGATCGTAAAACGCTTTTTCAGCAGAGGTGGAATGTCAATGATTCCACTGTTATCGACCATGTGGTCGAGGAGGCGATGGCCGCTACCTTCCCTCGTAGCTATGAGCCAACCTTGCGTCAGATTTCGCTTCCTCAGCCCGAGGCGAGTTTGAAAAATCTGCCTGGGATGGAACCGGATGTCCTACCTAGGCCGGATGCCGTAGCTTCAGTAAGGTATGCAGCTGACAAGGAAAATTGGAGGATTGAGGTTAAGGTCATCGAAGGCCCCGATGGGTTGAAGCCCTTTGGATTTCCTTTCGAGTGGCCACAGGATCCCAAGTTGATGAGCGAGGGTGAAATTTGGGCGATTGTTTTAACCGCAGACTGGCGGGGGAGTGTTGTTGCGGTTGAGAGTTGGTGGGAAAAAGCGAATGATGTTCGGACTCAACCGGTTTTGGAGAGACTGCGAAGCGCAACGATAGAACCTCTGTCTAAGAAAGGATCGTTACGAACTTGGAGGCTTGAAGCAGAAGTTGTGAACCGACTTTCCATACAATGATTTCTTCGTTTACCGACCTCCTCGTAGTGATCGTCCTTATGGCGTTCGTTTGGGTTTTAGTGGATTGGGCTTTTTCTTTTTTTGCGGACTGGCGGAATGAGCGAATTTTAAGATTATCCACAAGAGAATGTCACCTATGTGGCAAGCGTTACCCCGAGAAAAACCGGGTTAAAATCTCCACGTGTCCCAAGTGTTCAGCCCAAAATATACGAGGTGGACACCGCAAATTGGGCTAAATCCGATCAATTACAGGCCTTGCTTTTCAAAGGAACACAAGTTAACCACAACCAAGTCTTCTTGTAGCAATGGAAAATCGACGCGTCGTAGTGACAGGGATCGGGGCGGTGAGCCCCTTAGGAAATAATGCCAACTCAACTTGGGAAAGCATGAAAGCTGGGCGGAGTGGGATCAACCTGATCGAGTCCATGGATACAAGCGAGTATCCAGTAAAAATTGGTGGTGAGATTCGTGACTTTGATCACACCCAATATTTCTCGAACCCCAAGGATGCTCGTCGTATGGATCGCTATGCGCACCTTTCCATCGCGGCAGCCCAAATGGCGCTTGCTGAATCTGGGCTTGCCGAGAGCGAAATAGATCGTGACCGCGTGGGTGTGATGCTAGGAAGTGGAATTGGTGGCCTCGGAACTCTTGAGAAAAATCACACTGTTCTTCTGAATCGCAGTCCAAGTCGCGTCTCGCCTTTCACCATTCCAATGATGATTTCCAATATTGCGAGTGGTGTTTTCTCGATGGAGCATGGATTTGGTGGCCCGAACATGGCTATCGTTACCGCCTGTGCGACTGCTAACCATAGTATTGGTGAAGCTTGGCGTATGATCAAATTTGGAGATGCCGAGGCTTTTATTGCCGGAGGTTCGGAAGCCGCAATTTTACCTATGGGCTTGTCTGGTTTTGGGAACATGAAGGCTCTTAGCACCCGCAATGATGATCCGTCCGCTGCTTCCCGTCCGTTCGATACCGGTCGCGATGGTTTTGTCATGGGGGAAGGTGCTGGAGTTGTGGTCGTTGAAGAGCTGGAGCACGCGAAAAAGCGTGGAGCAACTATTCTCGCCGAACTTACCGGATATGGTCTCAGCGCCGATGCCTATCATTTGACCTCTCCTCATCCTGAAGGTTTGGGGGCGGCTCGTTGTATGGATATGGCTCTTAAGCACGCCAGGTTGAATCCTGAAGATGTCCAATATGTGAATGCACATGGCACTTCGACTCCGCAAGGTGATATCTGCGAGAGTAAGGCGATTAAGAAGTCATTCGGGAAGTGGTCTAAGGAAGGCCTGGTTGTGAGTTCGACAAAGTCGATGACCGGTCATCTTTTGGGCGCTGCGGGGGGCGTCGAAATTCTCGCCTGTATCAATGCCATTCGTGATGGTGTGATTCCTCCTACCATCAACCTCGAAGATCAGGATCCCGAGTGTGATCTTGATTATTGTGCCAACACCGCGCGTGAACTTGAAGTCAGAGCTGCTTTGAGTAATTCCTTCGGTTTCGGCGGGCATAATGCTTCCTTGCTGGTAGAGAAGTTTTAAGTGGTGAATGTGGAGCAAATGGTCGTTGATCGACTCCTAGATGTGGGTTGTGGGGATTTTGTGGTCTGTGGAGGTGCCCGGAATGCTGGCTTTGTTGCCTTGCTTGAGGCTTCTGAAGGTTTGCAGGTGTGGCGGCACTTTGAAGAAAGAGGTGCGGCCTTTTTTGCATTGGGGCGTGCCAAGGATACCGGGCGACCTTGTGCAGTGGTGACCACAAGCGGAACTGCGGTAGCTGAATGTCTGCCAGCGGTAGTTGAGGCATATTATAGCTGTCTTCCATTGGTGGTGTTGTCGGCGGACCGACCGAAAAGATTCCAGGGAACTGGAGCTCCTCAAGTGATCGAGCAAGAGGGTATTTTTGGAAATTATGCAGCTAATAATCTTGATCAATGGAATGGCCGCAAGCCTCTTCATTTGAACGTTCCTCTGGAGGAAGAAGTGGTTGAATATCCCGACTGGGAGGCTGAGGTGAAAGGATTTCTTCCTGAGAAGATTTCTTTTGATGTAAAGAATCTACGTAATTTTCTCGGTGATGGAGTCTTTAAAGGGATTATTGCCATGGTGGGTGGGTTGGAGCCGGAGGATCGAGAAGATGTGTTTTACTTTTTAAGAGATCTGGGGATTCCGGTGGTCGCTGACGTGAATAGCGGAATCCGTGAAATACTTCAGGATCTTTTGATTTCTGAAAAAAGTTTTGTAGGGAATTTACCCGGAAAAATTTTACGATTAGGCGAAGTGCCGGTGGGGAAATTATGGCGTGATCTTGAATTAGATTCTTCCACCGAAGTGCTTTCGATTTGCCGAAACGGTCTACCGGGGCTAGCGAGAGAATCTAAGGTGATCCACGGTAATGTTGGCAGAGTAATTCGTGGATTAGGTGAAGTGGATTTTATCGGAGATGTGCGAGATGATTTTCCAAGTGGGCGACCAATCTTTTCTAAGATTGATGAGAGGTTGGAAAAATTTCCTGATAGCGAGCCAGGGTTAGTGAATTTGCTTTCGGTTTATGCGATAACTGGGGAGAGCTTGTTTATTGGCAACAGTTTGCCAATTCGTGAGTGGAATGAGTATGGTCAGAGGGATACTCCTTATGCGCGAGTTTTTGTAAACCGGGGCGCCAATGGAATCGATGGTCAACTTTCGAGTTGGCTCGGGGCCACTGCGGAGACACCGGATTCGTGGGGGGTGTTTGGGGATTTGACGACACTCTATGATCTAGCGGCCCAGCCCTGTTTTCCCAAGTCGAATGTCGGGGGCGTGTCATTGTTGTAATTAATAATGGTGGGGGGCAGATTTTTGAGCATTTGCCGAGGTTCTCACAGCTCACCAAAAATCAAAAAGAAGTCATTGTTCAGCCGCAAGATTTTGATCTCAAAGGCTGGGCGGTAATGTGGGGGATGGATTATTTAAGAATTGAGAATCGTGAAGGGTTCGATGCCTTGAAGGCGGGCGGAAAGGCCTTATTGGTAGAGCTAATTCCAAACTATGAAGAGACTGCGCATTTTTATGCGGTGTGAACAGTCTTGCGTAAAGCTTCCTAGTGAGTTACGCCGGAGGCCGATATGAGGAAGCCGATCATCGCCGCCAACTGGAAACTCAACAAGGGACCGTCCGAAACCGAAGACTTTATCAAGAGTTTCGAGAGCAGACTCTCTGATCTCCCTAAAGGAGTGGACATCGTGATAGCTCCGCCTTTCGTTTCGCTCCCTAAGGCAACGGAATTGCTTGCTCACTCCAAAGTGCGCGTCTCTGCGCAGAATATGAGCGAAAAAGATAATGGTGCTTTTACTGGAGAAGTGAGTGCCATCATGCTGAAAGAAATTTTTGTAAACTACGTCATCCTTGGGCATTCGGAGCGAAGGGCTATTTATGGTGAGTCGGATGAGTTGATTAACTCCAAGATTTTAAAAGCTCACGAAGTTGAGTTGAAACCGATATTCTGTATCGGAGAGACTCTCCAAGAACGTGAGGATGGAAAGCTGGAAGAGATTCTTCGTAATCAGATTACCGAAGGGATGAGGAATGTTACCGAGAAGCAGGCCCTTGATACCGTGATTGCTTACGAGCCAGTTTGGGCTATTGGAACTGGAGTAACCGCTTCACCGCAGCAGGCTCAAGATGCTCATGAATTCGTTCGATCTGTGCTGACGGAGCTTTATGGAATTTCAGTTTCAGAAAAAATTCGTATCCAGTATGGCGGTTCGGTGAAGCCCGATAATGCAGCTGAACTTCTTGGCCAGAAGGACATTGATGGGGCCCTCGTCGGGGGAGCTAGTCTTGAGGCGGCAAGTTTTGCGGAGCTGATTAAGAATGGTGTGGTAGAGTAAGTTCATCATGGAGAGAGCGGTTTTTGGAACCCGGAACGGCGACATACTTGTCGGTCATGGGCCATTTACTGCATTGGCAGAGCCACCCGCCGGAGGGGTAGCTTTTTACAAGAATAACTTCTCGCTTAGCGAAGAAAAGCCGTGGTTTGTTCCTGATAGGATTGAAGTTCTAGACAAGGCACCTGCTAAAGGGGAGTGCCAAATTCAATGGGAGGAGCCAGATCCCGTAAAATTTGCAGAGGTTTTTCGCGAGGTTTCGGGAGCGATCGGGAAAGGAATGATCGAAAAGTCGGTCCCTGTTGTGACCGAAAAGGGGAAGGGGAGTTGTTCGCCCGATACGCTTTTGGCTTCTTTGTTTCAAATACCTAAATCTCTTCGGCCTTATGGCTGGATTGGGGAGGAAGAGGGTTTTTTGGGAGCAACCCCAGAGGTTCTATTCCGCTATTTCGATGGCCGAATATACACGATGGCCTTGGCTGGGACGGCGCGAAGCGAGGAGCAGAGGCTCTTTGCGGTTGATGATAAAGAAATTCGAGAACACGAGTTTGTTGCGCAGACATTGATTGCAAAGCTCTCAGATCTTGGAATGGTCGTAAGGCGTGTCCGAGAGATCCTCAATTTGGGTCGGTTGATACATTTTCAAACACTTATTAATGTTGAGCTCTACCAGTATCAGGAGACAAAGACTTTGATTGAGCGCTTGCATCCAACGCCGGCCCTCGGGCCTTTGCCCCGGACTCCAGAAACTATTGCGCAACTCAAAGACTGGCGTGAGCGACTGGATTGTCCGGTAGAGTTTGGAGCACCTTTTGGGTTGTTTCGGGATGGTGATTTTGAAGCCTTGGTGGCAATCCGAATGGTGGCTTGGAAGGGAGATGATTTTGCACTTCCGAGTGGTTGCGGAGTGATTCAGGAAAGCCGTTTAGTAAATGAATGGCGTGAGCTTGCATTAAAGCGAGATTCAGTACGCGATTTGTTCGAGTCTTCGCAATGAGAATTTTAGAGTTGTCACAATTAGTGGAGAAGCTTGATCAATTTTTCCATTTGGTAATTTGGGAAAAGAAGGATGGTTTCGAGGTGGTAGCGATTGTAGCTGAAGAGGTTCAGGATGCCTTTCCGTTGCCAATGGAAGTTCAAGCAGCAGCAGCCGCAAATGGTATGTTTCTTGATACAACAACGGCGGCAAAGCTTCAAATTGAGAATATGCCCGCTGATTTTTGGGAGGACCTCGACGAGGTTATTTATGGAGAGTTTCTCAAAGTCTCTCGATTGGGCCAGTCGGGAAGGAAATATCTTGAGATTTTTCGTGCAGTAAATTCCGGGCAGAATTTTGATCGTTCATCGTTGAATGATCTTGGGCTTTCCGAAGCAGACCTTTTGAGAGTGGCCCGGTGGTTGCGTGAACAATCTATCTTTGATCATCGGAGCGGCGATCTTATCATGGAGATTCTCACACAACTTCACTAACTCATGTGTCGATCTCTTTCGCGTGGTCACATGGTGATCTGAGGTTAAAGTTATTCTATTCTAAGTAAGACGTGACGAGTCACGTCTTACGATGTCAAATCTCCTAGCGATGGAAATCAAGGTTCGGTATCTGGAAATTACGGAAGAAGAGCAATTTATTCCTTCCAAGGTTGCCACAAATTTGAGCTTAAAACCGACCGATGATGCGGCCATCAATACTCGATTTTATCGGGAGGTTGGTGGAAATTGGCAATGGGTTGACCGCCTGAACTGGACAGACAATCAATGGGACGAATGGGTGAGCCGTGAGAACCTACGAACGTGGGTGGCCTACCTTGGCGCTAAAGAAGCAGGATATGTAGAGATGGAAATCCAGGAGGGAGGTAATATAGAAATTGTTTATTTTGGACTGCTACCTCTGATGATTGGAAAGGGAATTGGAGGAGGGATGCTTTCTCTTGCGGTTCGAGAGGCTTGGAAAATCAAAGGGACTCAAAGGGTATGGTTGCATACCTGTAGTGAGGATCATCCTCATGCACTTGGAAATTATCAAAAGCGAGGATTCCGTCTGTTCAAGACCGAGGTGATCTGATGGAAGCTTGAATTTCGATCGCCTTAGGTGAAACAAAGAATCCGAACCTGAAAAGCCCAGGAATGACTTTTAATCAAGTGGGCAACTCGTAGTGACTTAATCACTTTCCATCTCCTTGAGGAGACTGTCTACGGCCTCGTCCATGGCTTTTCCTCGGGTGTTTTTGAAGCGAATTACGCCTTTGGCATCGATGATGTAAATCGTAGGCCAACCTCGGACTGCCCAAGCGGTGGCAATTGGGCCGCCGGTTCTTCCTCCGTCCCAGAATGAGGGCCAAGTGATATTGTTTTCTTCAATCGCCTTCTTGTATCTTTTGGAAGAGTCGCTGTTGACTCCAAGAATAGTGAAGGGCTTGTCTTTCAATCTTTCAACGAGCGACCGCTCG
>Ga0213869_10000700_pt1 | contig 26302 bp, 20 predicted proteins | sample PICome_10_FD_160083 | JGI IMG/M metagenome (GOLD analysis project Ga0213869, IMG submission 160083) | Coastal seawater microbial communities near Pivers Island, North Carolina, United States - PICO132 | ecosystem: Environmental > Aquatic > Marine > Coastal | place: USA: North Carolina...
ATAATTAATTTTATAATTTAAAAATTTATTTTGGTTTAATTTGTAATATGAATTTTTTTAAAATATTCTTTTTACTCTTTTTTTTAGTATTCATTTCATATTCTCAAGACTACTTAATTGGAAATATTTCATATTTAAATGAAGAGGAAAAGTATGTTAATTTGGAAGGTGTAAGTATTTATTGGAAAGATTCATCAATTGGAACTATTTCAGATAATAAAGGCAACTATTCGATTCCTTTTTCTAATAATTCTAACATTTTATTAATTGAAGCATTAGGATTTAAAAAAGATTCAGTTTCTATTAATGGAATTAAGAATTATGATCATATAATGATTGAGAATTTGAGTGAATTAGATGAAGTTATAATTTCTAAAAGAAAAAATACAATTCAAAAATCTTATTTTAAAACACAAAATATAGTTAATGTTTCTAGCGAAGAGTTATTAAAAGCTGCTTGCTGTAATGTTTCTGAAAGTTTTGAGACCAACCCTTCAATTGATGTTAGTTATTCCAATGCAATTACTGGAGTTAAGCAAGTTAGAATGCTTGGTTTAGAAAGTCCGTATTTATTGATAACTGAAGAAAATATTCCTATGGTTCGCGGCGCCTCTCAAGTGTATGGATTGTCATTTATCCCTGGACCTTGGGTAGAAAGTATGCAAATAACAAAGGGAACTGGAAGTGTGGTTAATGGATTTGAAAGTATTTCAGGACAAATTAATATAGAGCTAAAAAAACCAGTAAATGATGCCCCAATATTTATTAATGTTTTTCGATCTGGTATGGGAAGAAATGAATTTAATTTTCACGTAAATAAAAAATTATCCTCGAAAATTAATACAATATTTTTAGTTCATGCAGATAATAATTCAAGTATTCATGACTATAATTATGATGGTTTTTTAGATCACCCTACTTTTAAAGGATTTAATTTATTTAATCGATATCAACTTACTGACTTAGAAAATGGGATTGTTAGTTTTTTAGGTTTTAGATATATGAAAAATGATAAAGAAGCTGGTGAGGATGCTGCTAATTTGAAATTAAAAAGGATGGCCTGGATAAGTCAAATTAATACAGATAGATTTGATTCAAATTTTAAATTAGGTTATGTAAATCCAAATATTCCTTATCAATCTATCGGTTTTCAAATGGCTTATTCCACTCACAATCAAAATTCTTTTTTTGGAATTCGTAATTATGATATTAAGCAAAATAGTTTTTACACTAGTTTTCTTTATAATTCTATTATTGGAAATACCTTGAACAAGTTTAAAACAGGTTTAACTTTTTCCTATGATGATTTTGAAGAATTTGTTGATTCTAATCAAATAAACTACAATAGAATAGATAAATCAATTGGAGGTTTTTTTGAATACAGTTATGATAATCTTGAGGATTTAAGTTTGGTTGCTGGTATCAGATATGACATACACAATACTTTGGGATCTTTTTTCACACCCAGACTTAATTTAAGGTATCAACCATTTGATAAATCAGTTTTTAGATTTTCTATTGGTTCTGGACGAAAAGCTTCAAATATTTTTTCTGAGAATCAAGAAATATTTTCTACGGGACGTACTATTAATCTAATAAATAAAAATGGTAATTTTTATGGATTAAACCCAGAAAAAGCTTTGAATTATGGATTAAGTTTTAGACAAGGTTTTAATTTGAATAATCAGGATGGAGACATTACAATCGATTATTACGTCACAGATTTTCATAATCAAATTGTAGTAGATTGGGAAAATCAGGGTGAGTTAAGTTTTTATAATTTAGATGGTAAAAGTTATGCTAAAAGTTTTCAAATCGAAGTTGATTATTCAATTTCAAATAATATAAATTTTAAATCAGCCTTCAAAAATTATAATGTTAAAAAACAATATAATTCTGGTTTTAAACAAAATCCTCTAACTCCTAAGAACAGGTTTTTTATGAATATTGATTTTTTTTCACCTAAAAATGATGAGGGACAACAATGGAAATTTGATTTCACTTATAACCGTGTAGGTAAACAAAGGTTACCAATTCACTCAGGTCAGTCTTTATATATGGGTTGGTCTCCATCATACACTTTATTAAATACGCAGTTGACTAGAGTTTTTTCAGAAAAATTTGAAATATATTTAGGTGGAGAAAACATTGGAAACTATACTCAAAATAATCCAATATTAGATTCCGATAATCCTTTTGGAATAAATTTTGATAGTACATTAATTTATGCTCCAATAATTGCCCCAATGCTTTATGTAGGAGTTAGATTAAAATTGTAATTTTATTATTATGAAATATTTATTTGTTATTGTTTTTTTTACAACATCATTCACTTTTGCTTTTCAAAAAGATGACCCAAAAACAGTGAATTCCACAATCAAAGTTAGTGGAGTTTGTGAAATGTGTAAGTCTAGAATAGAAAAAGGAACTATCAAACTTAAAGGAGTTAAATACGCTAATTGGGAAATTATTTCTAACAATCTTTCACTTATTTATAATTCAACAAAAATTAAACTAGACAGTATTAAAAAGAAAATAGCTTCCTTAGGTCATGATACTGACAAATTTAAAGCACCTTTCGATGTATATGAAAGTCTGCCTGACTGTTGTCATTATAAAATAATTTCACCTCATTAAATATAATTATGAAAAAAAATATTAAAATAATAGCTAGCGCTGTAGTGATTGGTGGACTAATTTTTAGTTTTTTATTTGGAATACCACCGTCAACTTTTTCATTAGAAAAATCTGAACCTAGTTCTGAAAAAATACTTGAGCTAATGGGAACAGAAACTTCTTTTGGAGTTAAAGGAAATTGTGGAATGTGTAAAAAAACAATTGAAACTGCTGCGATCTCTTTAGATGGTGTTATTAATGCTGATTGGGACGTGAATACTAAACAAGTTAGTTTAGTTTATGATTCTCAAATTGTAGATTTAATGAGTATCCATAAGGTGATAGCTGGTTCTGGTTATGGAACTGAACTGGTTGAAAATAATATTGATTCGTATGAAAATCTTCCACTATGCTGTAAGTATGATCCAAATATGAATGTAAAATCAAATTAATTTTTATTAATTTTAAAAGAAAAATATTATGAAAAAAATTCTTTTATTATTATTTACTATTATTCTTATTGGATGTAATACAGCTGTACCTGCGCCAGAAGTCGTTAACACAAATGGTGAGCCAGAAGGTCCGCACACATCAGTTGAGTGGAAAATTTGGGCATATAGTACTGCTGCTCCCTCATTTATTGCTGCTAATTGTTCAGTTGTAGATGTTGATGGTACCGTTTTAAGGGAGGGTACAAATGGTTGGACCGCTATGGCAGCCAACCCTAGAGGAATGGCTGATCCTGAAAATGGATGGAAAGATCCTCATGAGGCTATGCCTATGGTGGGAGATGGTCCAGCAATGCAATGGGCTATGGCCTATATGGGTGGAAAAACTCCAGAAATGGACACCGATGGTTGGGCTTGGATGTTACATGGTGATATGGGTGAAGATAATAGAAAGCATCTTGTTATAGATGAGGAGGGTGTTGCAAAAGCAAAAGCAGATGGTGAGTGGATTGAGTCAGGAGCTCATTTAATGCTTTTCCCTAAAGATCCTGCATCTCTTGAGGGTCAAACTACTAATTTTAATACTGGTGCCCCATACGTTATGTTTAAGGGTACGGGTTATGATCATTTAATGATTCCTGTAGAAGGATATTATGATTATCAGGAACCAAAATTATAAAATAAGACTATTAAAAAAAGCCCTTTTAAAGGGCTTTTTTTTGGTACTAATAGTTTTTTGAATAATTTATCATTTGTGATGCAAAACTTTTAGGTTGGATTACCTCAATATCAATAATTTCACCTTCCTCGTTTTTGATAAGTTTTAATTCAGGGTTTATAAAACCGCTGTAAGGGGCAGATGTGAATTTTTTATTTCTTTCCAAAACTTCTTTATGAAGTTCTTGATTAACTTTTACTCCATAGTTTTCAATTAAATTTTTACCAGCTTCATAATCACCTTCAGATTTAATTCTTTGTATCTCTCTTAATAATTCTCCAAAAAGTGTTCTTAGTTTTTCATAATCATTAATCACAAAAAATGTTTTATTATCTCTTTTAACTTTTTCAATAACATTGTTGTCCTTTCCTTTTTCATAAGCCCAAGCTGCTACTAATTGTCGATTTCTCATATGAGATTCCTCTATATCATTTCCAAGTTTAATTCTAATTAGTTGAGTGATTAATCCGTTTCTTATGTATCCATCATAACTAGCCCTTCCCATTTCATTTGAATTAGGAGATATCCCTATTTCTTCTAGTTTTATATCACAAATATAATAAAGACCCACCAGGTCTGCTCGAGCCTCTTCAAGTGCTGAAGCGTAACTTTTTAAAGTTTCTTTAGGGGTTCCAATTCCATCATTAATTTGACCGCTAGCATGACCAATGACCTCATGAAGAGCAGTATGCAAATTATCTGCGTCCTCACCATATTTTTTTTCAAGTTCTATTTCTTTTTCTGAAAATGCAAATTCACTTAATCTTCCACTGCTTCCTGCATTTCCATAAGCATAAAGAATATTTCCTAAAGAAATTGATTTTGAACCATGTTCGACTCTAATCCAATTGGCATTTGGTAAATTTATACCAATTGGAGTAGATGGCGATGCATCACCAGCTTCACCAGCTACATTCACAGTATTATATGAAATGCCTTTTACATTTTTCTTTTTATGTTCTCTAAGTATTGGAGAATTATCTTCAAACCATTGAGCATTATTTGAAACTGCATCCATTTTTTTACTCATATTGAAATCTTTTATTTGAACCACAGATTCATAGGATCCTCGGTACCCTTTGGGATCATTGTAAACTTCAATAAATCCGTTAATATAATCTACATCACCCTCAGTTGTTTCAACCCATACCACATTATATTCATCCCAAATATTTAAATCTCCAGTTTCATAATATTTTATAAGAAGTTCAAGCCCCTCTTTTTGTTTTATGTTTTCAGCATACTTTGATGCTTTTGAAAGCCAATAAATTATATTTTTTATTTCATCATTATACATTCCACCCATTTTCCATACCTTTTCAACAAGTTTCCCATTTTCTTTAACAAGTTTAGAATTTAAACCTAGAGATATGGGTTTTTTGGGGTTGGGTACTTTTTTTACTTCACTGTAATAAAAATCTACATCTTGAGCAGTTACGTTAGGGCCATAGAAATTTACTGCAGAGCCTTTAATTAAACCCTTATTTTGGTCAAGATTAACTTTTTTATCATCTTTCTCATTAAAAATCACATCAAAAGCCTCTTTATCAAGTTGGGTATCCGTTTCATTTAATAATTTCTCTAAATAATCTGGAGAAAATTCGGGTCTATGTTTATCATTTGAGTAATGGTGGTGAATACCATTAGAGAACCAAATTCTTTTCAAATAAACTTCAAAAGATTTCCAATTTTTAGATGACTTATCACTATCATAATTTTCATAAATACTTTCTAAAGCTGTTCTAATAGCTATATTATGTCTGTAGTTTTGATCATACATTATGTCTCTCCCAGCCAATCCCGCTTGAGTCAAGTAATAGACAAGTTTTTTTTGACTTAAACTTAATTCATCAAATCCTGGTATCTGATATCTTAAAATTTTAACATCTGAAAATTGTTCAGAAAAATAATTGAATTCAGTTTTGTTCTCAATTTTTTTTGTACATGAGATTAAAAACAAAAATAAAAAAGAATATAAATAGGGCTTTTTCATAACTAAAATTTTGATTACAATTTAACTTAAATTTTAACAAAAAACCCCACTTCCATGTGAGGTTTAATTTGTGATCGCGAAAGGATTCGAACCTTTGACCGTCTGCTTAGAAGGCAGATGCTCTATCCAGCTGAGCTACGCGACCAAATTAGGATGGTAAATTTAAATAAATATATGGCCTAAACAATTTTTTATAATTAACTATAAATAAATAGTTATAATTTTAATCAGTCTTTTTCATATATCGCATCAATTTTTTCAAATAATTTTAACTCAGCAATAAATTGCCAGTCCATATTTAAAGATTGATTGGCTGTGTGGTTGTGTTGGTCTTTGTCTAAAATATAATTTTTTGGTTTATTGATATTCCTTGTTTTTGAGTAAACCAGTTCAAATTCTTCTCTAATTTTAACGAACTGATTTTCTAATTCAAAAAGTTTTTCCTTTGACACTTTTCCATTATCATATTGATCCAGCAAAAGAAATGCATTATAACTAAATTTTAATAATTTGGCTACTTGTTCATATACATCCAAAGTGTAATTCCCCCTTAACGTATGTGTTTTTATATAATTAATATCACTTAAGATGGTTTCGATATTTTTAGAATGTAGTTTAGCATTTGATATTTTTTCTTTAAAATTTACACTCCAAATTCCTTTATTATTGGTATCTGGCAAATTAATAATATGAGTTTCTAAAGAATTTTTGTTTTTTGAAATTTTATTTCTGTGTTTTTTTTCTTTTACAAATAAATTTGGCCAATCTTTTACGGGATTATCTAATTTATCAATTAATTCATGATTAATAAGCTTTGGAGAAAAGAAACGATGTCTAAAATTTAATTTAAATTCACCAGAGTCTAAATTTTTACCTCCCCAAGTATATTCAGCAAAAGCATAAATCCCTCTTTTATACAACTCAAAGTGAGGAGAATCATCATCCCAAAGTGTTAGTAGTAAACCGTCGAGTTTTTTATCAACGGATGTTAATGAAAAAGATTTTATCGCCTCAATGTTACTATTATCTTGAGGCATTAAAATCCATCTTGTTTGACCTGCAGTTGCACCCATAACTTTCATATTATTTTCCTTGTACCAATCAATTGTTTTTAAATTTCCATTAGCCCAAGGAGAAAAATAATTCCACCGCATGTAAATTAAATTTTTTGGAAAATCATCAATGTATTCAGTTAATTTTTCACTGTTTTTAATCCAAATATTATTTACTTCATCTTTTGTTAATTTCGTATTTCTAGTTACTATCCAAACTCCACCATGTTTTAGATACATATCATCCCAAAAAATAGGAATTCTGTTGTTTTCCTCAGCAAATTTTGACACTTTTTTAAGCCAAATCAAATTTAATTCAAAACCTTTTTTTCCATCTCTATCAACAACTTTTACTTCATCTCCTCCTACGTGTAAATATTTGCCATGGGGAGTAGCTTTTATAGCATCTTGGTATAAATCAAATTGTAACTCATAAGTTTTTGGATTTAAGGGATTAAATGCCCAATCTTTCTCAGGAACATCTCTTAATTCTTTAAATTTATCATGTTTCAAAATAAAAGAAGCATGACCTAGTCCTTGTACAAGTGGACTAATTTGAATGTTTCTTTGAAAGGCATATTCACTCAGTTCAATCCACCAATCAATAGTATAACTATCCTCTGAAGCAACAAGAGGTCTTTTTTCGTATCCAAGTTTATCTTCAAACTCAACAATTATACCATTAATTTTAATGGATGCCAATTCATCTATTAAATTAAAATAATATTCTTTTTTTTCTGTGTGGTGTTTAATGTCTAAGTGTATGGATCTGTATGAAAGCGATGGAAAATCTTCAATATCAACAAGAGGCAAATTTATGTTTTGATCTTTTGAGTCCTGTAAAAGTTGAGAAAGCGTATTGACGGCATAAAATAATCCAGCATTATCTTTTGCAATAATTATTATTTGATTTTCTTTTATGTTTAATACGTATCCTTCATCTCTAATATTTAAACTACCATCTATGGAGAATAATATTGTAGAATCAGAATCCTTTCCTTGAACAAAATTTAAAGACCTTTCTAATGTAACAGGAAATATGTTGTTATTTTTAGAGTAATAAGTAAATATTGAATTATGATTTAAATTGGAATAGGTATTATTAAAGTCTATTTTTTGAGCAGATGGTAAGATTTTAAATTTTGTGTTATCAAATTTATTACATGAGATTAGCATCAGTACAAACAGTAAATAAATTTTTTTCATCATTTTTAAAAAATTAATAATTTATAGTTAAAATAACTATTAATTGGCAATATCTAATTTAATAAATAAAAAAAACCCCACAATTATGTGAGGTTTGGCTTGTGATCGCGAAAGGATTCGAACCTTTGACCGTCTGCTTAGAAGGCAGATGCTCTATCCAGCTGAGCTACGCGACCTAAAATAAAATGAAAACAAATTTAAAAAATAATGTCAATAGACAGCATTATTTAGTGTCTAATTTAAATGTTATTTTTTTCCTTCTTTTTTAAAGATTTTTTTGGAATTTTTAATAAAAACTTTTCGAAACGTTTCATTACAATTAAGTGTACTTTTGCTTGAGTAAACTTATAAATTATCCAGGGCAATTTAGGAACAAATTCATGAATGGCCGCAATCATGTATTGATCGTTTAAGACTGATCTAAATTCTAACCATCCTAAATCATTTCTCTTCACTAATAATCCACCACTAATAAAAAAAAGTTGTCTTTTCTCATCACTTCTAGATTTAATTACCTTTAATTCTAATAACACGAAACTAAAAAATGAAAATTTTACATATTGGCCATCAAAATTTGCATCTACTAAGCCTGCAAATGTTTTAGTTAACCAAATTGGATATATTCTAGCTATGAACTTTATAGTTCTTTCACTAGGGTTAGCAATTCTTTGTACACTTCTCACGGTATTTTTCTCAGAATTTGTTTTTATAAATTCAGGATTCTCAGGAATTTTATCTTTTGGATTTAGTGCCTTTTCTACACTCTCCTCAAGAGAGATATAATTAATTTCACAAGTAACCATGTTTTCGGGATTTATAGTCATTGTATGCTTTAAACTTTCAATTAGAGGAGACACTAAAAATTTACTTGTTCCTGTAATTACACTAACCCATAATTTTGAAAGACCAACTGTAATGAATGATAATGAAAAAATTAATCTTTTTTTATTCATTTTTTTTGCAGTAATCTTTAATAAATCCATGTACTTTATGATTTGTTTGCCTCCAATCTCAAGAGGTTTGTTGTAAGTATCCTCATTTCCAATGCACCATTTAATTATTTGAAGAGCATTTATAATATCAATTGGTTGATTTAAAGATTTTGTCCACTCAGGGCATGCCATTACAGGTAATTTACTGACAAGTTTTTGAACTATTTTAAAAGACGATCCATTGGGTCCAATTATTATGCCTGCTCTAATAGATGTTAGTGGAGTTAATCGGGATCCTAATGTTTTTTCAACCTCATATCTAGATCTCAAATGTTTTGACATAGTTTTTTCATCTTTTGGAAGAATACCACCCACATATATAATTTGTTCTAACTTACATTCTTGAGCAGCTCTTGAAAAATTATCTGCCAGAAGTATATCGGTATCTTCAAAACTTCCTTGATTCATTCTTGTCGAAGGCTGCATGGAATGTACAAGGTATATTCCAATATCAACATTCTCTAAAGCATGAGTTGTACTCGAAATTGAATAAAGGTCAACTTGTTTCCATTCTATGTCATATTTTTCAGGGTATTTTACTTTATTTCTGCTTAAAGCAATAATATTAAATTCATGTTTATATTTTTCAATAAACCATTTTCCAATGAATCCTGTTGCTCCTGCAATTGCGATTGTTTTCTTCAAATTACCATTTCTAAAAGATTAAAAAAGATATATGCGTTCAATAAAAAATAGAATAAAGAGGGTAAGGACTTTAAAAAACCATCTTTTACCATAATTCTTAAAATAAACCCTAAAAGCATTAAAATACTGAGTCCAAATGAGGATAAAAACATGAAAACAGGAATAAAAAAACCAATTATTAGCCCAATACCACCAACAAGCTGAGCTATACCAACAATTATTCTAAATTGAGAAATGTGCCATCTTTTAAATTCATCTTTCATTTTATCAGAAAAAAAAGAGAGGAGTCCATAAAATAAAAAAGATAATGATGAAAAAATCTGTAGCCAGTTAATAAAACTAAAGTCCATTATAATTAGTGTAATTTATTATATTTAATATATGAAGAATCTTTATAATATTATTGTTTTAATTGCGATACTTTTCACTCAACAATCATTAAATTCTCAACAAAATATACTTTCAAAAATTCATGAAATAGCTACTATTGAGCAAAAGGTCATGATGCCAATGAGAGACGGCGTAAGGTTGTCTACCGACATTTATGTACCAAAAACTGACAAAAAAGTCCCAATAATCTTTTCAAGAACTCCTTATAATTTTAATTCTTGGGGTGATGGAGAAGAAAAAACCAGGACTCATGAAAGAGCCTATGAGGCATTAAAGAGAGGATATGCTTATGTAATTCAAAATGAGAGAGGTAGGTATTTCAGTGAGGGTAAATGGGATATTTTAGGAACACCACTTACAGATGGTTATGATGCTTTTTCATGGATGAGTAAACAACCATGGTCAAATGGTAAAATAGGAACATTGGGATGTTCATCAACAGCAGAGTGGCAGATGGCAGTTGCAGCACTTGACCATCCTTCACATGCAGCTATGGTTCCACAGGGTTTTGGTGCAGGTGTTGGTAGAATAGGAGAGTTTTTTGAGCAAGGAAATTGGTTTAGAGGAGGCGTGGAACAACTTTTGTTTGCTACTTGGTTGTATGGTGTTGAACATGATGAGTTTAAACCAAGAATTCCACCTGGAGCAACCCAAGAAGATTTATTACGTATCTCAAGATTCTATGATTTAGCACCTGAAAACCCAAAAGTTGATTGGTCTGTTAAACTAAAACACTTACCAATTAAAGACCTTTTAAAAAATGTTGGGGGAAAAAAAGAGATTTTTGATAAAATGATTGTTAGAAAACCAAATGATAAGGATTGGTTTAATGGAGGTTTATATCACGACGATATGGACTTTGGGGTTCCAAGTTTTTGGTTCGTTTCTTGGTACGACGTAGCAACTTCTCCGAACATTGCTTTGTTTAACCACGTTAGAAATAATTCGTCAGATAGTTTTGTTAGAGATAATCAATATTTAATAATAGCGCCCACTTTACATTGCGGTTTCACAAGAGCTTCCGAAAATACAATTGTTGGAGAAAGAAATTTAGGAGATGCTAGGCTTAATTATGATGAGCAGATTTATGATTGGTTTGATATGATACTTAAAGACATTAAAAATGATTTTAAGGAAAAAACACCAAAAGTTCAATATTATACCATGGGTATCAATAAATGGCAAAGTTCTGAATTTTGGCCTCCGCTAAATACGGAAATGACAACATTTTATTTAAGTAGTAACGGCAATGCAAACACTTTAAATGGTGATGGCAAATTAACATATCTAAAACGAAAGATAAAGGACAATGTAGACTCTTTTTTTTATGATCCAATGTTTCCTGTTAACTCAAATGGAGGAGGAGTTTGTTGTATAGGAAACGCTGTAAGTGGAGGCGCTTATGATCAACAGGAAATTGAAACTAGAGATGACGTTTTGGTTTATACTTCGGAGTCATTGAAAAATGGATTTGAGGTCACAGGATTTATTGATTCAACTATTTACCTGTCATCAGATGTAAAAGATACAGATATTACTATAAAGCTTATTGATGTATATCCTGACGGGACGGCTTACAATATCGATGAAACAATTCAAAGAGTTAGGTACAGAGAGGGGTTTGATAAAGAAGTTTTTATGGATAAAGAAAAGGTTTATAAAGTAAATTTATCACGAATGTCTACTAGTAATTTTTTTAAAAAAAACCATAAAATTAGAATAGAGATTTCAAGTAGTAATTTTCCGAGATTTGCTAGAAACCTTAACACCGGTGGAGATAATTTTGATGAATCTAAAGGCGTAATTGCTAATAATAAAATTCATCATTCCAAAAAATATCCGTCCTCTATTACATTACCAATTGTTAAAAATTAAATTTGGCCATATTGTGATGTTTGTTGAACTATTTAACCATTTCCAATAACGATTTATTTAATTAAATTGTATTAAAATTATATCATTTTATGAAAAACAATTCTAGAAGATCATTTATTAAATACACCTCTGCGTTATCCTCAGGCCTTTTGATTATACCTAGTTTGTATGGGTACTCTGCAAATAACAGATTAAATGTTGCAGTAATAGGCGTGGGAGGGAGAGGTCAAGCTAATTGGAGTAGGGTTCCACAAGAAAATATAGTAGCTATGTGTGATGTTGATGATAACAGAGCAAAAGATGGTTACAAATTGCATCCAAAGGTTAGGAAATTCAAAGACTTTAGAGTTATGTTTGATAAGATGCATAAAGAAATTGATGCTGTTATAATTAGCACACCAGATCATACACATTTTGCAGCAACGATGGCTGCCATGGAACTTGGAAAGCATGTCTATGTTGAAAAGCCCCTTGCTCACAATGTTTGGGAGCTTAGAACCTTAAAAAAAGCAGCAAAATATTATGGTATTGTTTCTCAAATGGGAAATCAAGGACATACCACCAATGGAATTAGATTAATTAAAGAATGGTATGAAGCAGGAATTTTAGGGCAAGTTAAAGAAGTACATGCTTGGATAGGTTCATTTAATTTTAGACCTGGACATTATTGGACAAAACCCGAAAGTTTTCCTCCACCCAAGCATCCTGTGCCCGACTATTTAGATTGGGATTTGTGGTTAGGTCCTGCAAAGTTTAGAGACTTTAATAGTGCCTATGCTCCAAAATCTTGGAGAGGTTTTTATGATTTTGGAAATGGACAGTTGGGCGATTGGTCATGCCATACTTTGGATGGTCCCTTTTGGTCACTGGATTTAGGCATGCCAAAAAGTATCAATGTTGATGTTACTAATCCAATGACTAAACAAAATTTTGTTTCTGAAAAATCTATTGTTACATATAGTTTTGAAAAAAACAAAAAAAGGCCACCAGTTACACTAAAGTGGTACGAGGGTGGTTTAAAACCCGAACTTTATAAAGAAATGGGGATTGATAAAATGAAATCCTTTGATAGACAGGGTATGGTTATGGTTGGAGATAAAAACTCTTTAATAACAGGTGGAAGACCAAATAATCCTCGTTTAGTAATGTCTGATTCTGATTGGGATGATTTTAAAAGGAATGCACCTGAAAAAACTATTCCAAGAATTAAAGACGAAACCCCAGTTGAAGAATGGGTTCATGCAATTAAAAATGATACATTGCCTTTGTCTAATTTTGAATATGGTGCTAGTCTCACCGAAATGGCAGTACTAGGCTGTTTAGCTCAGCGATTTAATGCCAATTTAGATTATGATTCAAAAAACATGAAAATTATAAATAGACCAGATGTTGATCGTTTTATAAAGCCGACTGTGAGAAAGGGTTGGTCATATGGTGACAATTTTTGAACTATTTAACCACTTTTATCTTACTTTAATTCAATAAATTAGTGATAAATTATTTTATTTATGGAAACAAGCTTTGATGCAATTGTTATTGGAACTGGAGTAAGTGGAGGATGGGCTGCTAAGGAACTATGTGAAAGCGGTTTAAAAACATTAGTTTTAGAGAGAGGACGAATGTTAAAACATGTCGAAGATTACACAACAGCCAACTTGGATAATTGGGATTTACCTCTTGGCGACGTTATTACCAATAAAATTAAAGAAAGACAACCCAAACAAAGTAGAACTGGATACGTTAATAGAGAAACTACTAAGCATTTATTTGTTGATGATATCGATCACCCCTACAATGAAGACAAACCTTTTGACTGGATAAGAGGATACCATGTGGGTGGGAGGTCACTTACTTGGGGAAGACAAAGTCACCGTTTAACAAAATTTGATTTTGAAGGCAATGCTAAAGAAGGTATTGCAGTAGATTGGCCAATAAGATATAATGATTTAGCACCTTGGTATGATTATGTTGAAGATTACATTGGTGTTGCTGGTGAAAACCTTGGTTTACCACAGTTTCCTAGCGGAAAATTATTGAAGCCTATGGACATGAACTGTGTAGAGAAAGTTTTAAAAGATTCTGTCACAAAATCATATGATAATCGATTTGTTACTATGGCCAGAATAGCTCATATTACTGAAGGAACAAAGCCTGGTCTGGGAAGGGTAAGTTGTCAATACAGAAATCGATGTAGAAGGGGATGTCCATTTGGAGCCTATTTTAGTAGTAATTCTTCGACACTTCCTGCAGCTGAAGCTACTGGAAATATGACTTTAAGGCCTTATTCAGTTGTTCATGAAATTATGTACGATGAATCTACAAAAAAGGCAACGGGTGTAAAAGTCATCGATGCAGAAACTAATCTGACTTATGAATTTAAAGCTAAAGTTATATTTGTTTGCGCCTCAACCGTTGGTTCTACTTCAATTTTAATGCAATCAAAATCTAATAGATTTCCAAATGGGATGGGTAACGATTCTGAAGAACTCGGTCATAATTTAATGGATCATCATTTTAAAGTTGGAGCTAGAGCTAAATGTGATGATTTTGGTGATAAGTATTATACTGGAAGAAGACCAGGTGGGATTAATATACCTAAATTTAGAAATATTGGTGGGTCAACTAATAGAAAAGATTTCTTAAGAGGTTACGGATATCAAGGTGGTGCTAGCAGAGGAAATTACAACGACTTAATTGCCGAATTATCCTACGGAAAAGATTTAAAAGAAGCTGTTTTATCACCTGGCGGATGGAATGTAGGACTTTCAGGATTTGGAGAAATTTTACCATACCATGACAATAAGATGTATTTAAATTATGATAAGCTAGATAAATGGGGACTTCCAACTGTTACTTTTGATGCTCATATAAGAGAAAATGAAATAAATATGAGAAAAGATATGAAAAGTCAAGCAGTTGAAATGCTTGAAAAAGCTGGATTTAAAAATGTAATAAGTACAGAATCAAGGTATGATCTAGGATTAGGAATTCATGAAATGGGAACAGCAAGAATGGGTCGTAACCCTAAAACTTCAGTTTTAAATAAATTTAATCAAATACACTCAGTTAAAAACGTTTTTATTACAGATGGATCGGCAATGACATCTGCGGGAAATGTTAATCCATCACTAACCTATATGGCATTAACCGCTAGAGCTGTTAATCATGCAGTAAGTGAATTAAATAAAAAAAATATTTAAAAATGAATAGAAGAAAAGCACTTAAAAATTTAGGATTAAGTTTAGGAACAATAACTTTATCTCCAGCAGTACTGAGTTTACTTCAAAGTTGTAAAAATGATTTGGATTGGAACCCTGTATTTTTTAATTCAAATCAAGTGAATATTGTTTCTGAATTATCAGATTTAATTATACCATCTGGTGATGATATTCCTGGTTCAAAAGAATTAAATTTAATTAAATTCATTGATTTGTATATTCACAATATTTCAAATAAAAAAGAACAAGATTTATTAAAAAAATCAATGGATGCATTTTTAAGTGATTGTTTAATAAAATCAAATAAAAATAATGTTGATAATCTTGAAAGAAATGATTTAGACACTAGTTTAGAATACTATTTCAAAATAAAAAATAGTTCTCATAGTAAATGGAGGCAGGCTTACAACAAAAATAAAGACCAAAATATTGAGAATAAGACTGATTTAAATGAAGCTTTTTCATTTAATTTTTTAAACACTATTCGTCAACTAACTATTACTGCATTTAAAGGAAATGAGTATATAGGTGAAAATGTTTTAGCATACGTTCCAATTCCTGGTCAGCAAAAAGGGTGTGTTGATTTACAAAAGACAACTGGTGGGAGAGCTTGGTCATTGTAATTTCATGAAAAATTCTTTAATTTTTATATTGTTTTTCGTTTCCTATGGATTATTTAGTCAGACTAATTATCCTCCAAAAAATGTTGGGTATGCAATAGAGTATGTCTATAAAAAAACAAAAGATACTGACTTGAAAGTTTGGGTTTTCAATCCAAAAGGTCATGTGTTGACAAAAAAAAAACCTGCGATAATCTTCTTTTTTGGAGGAGGATATAGATCTGGGTCACCTGACCAATTTGTTGAGCATGCTAAATATTTAAGTTCCAGAGGAATGGTTGCAATTTTAGCAGATTACAGAGTATCAAGTAGACATGATGTAAAAGTTATTAATTCTATTTCTGATGGAAAATCTTCAATTAAATGGCTCAAAGAAAATGCTGATATTTTAGGGATAGATAAAAGTAGGATTGTTGCAAGTGGAGGGTCAGCTGGCGGACATTTAGCTGCTTCAACTGCCTTATTAAATCAATTTGATGACATAAAAGAAATAAATAGCAAATTCAATTCTAAACCAAATGCTCTAATTCTTTTTAATCCTGGTTTGAATTCAAATGAAGAAAGGTGGATTAAAAATCAAAATCAAGTTAAAAGAATTGGCACCAACGATAACTACAGCATATCACCTTTTCATAACATTACAAATAATGCACCTCCAACTATAATCTTTCATGGATCTTCAGATAAAACTGTACCTGTGTCATCTGCTGAACTTTTTACAAAAAAAATGAATGATTTGGGCAATAACTGTAAACTATTTATTTATAAAAATCTGGAACATGGATTTTTTAATTATGGAAGAAATTCTAATGGTCCTTTTGTTGATACAATGAGAAAAGTAGACGATTTTCTTGTATCTTTAGGATATATACAGTCTCTTCCATCTCTAATAGATAAATAATAAGTGAGAAAATTTTTATTTTATTTTGTTCTTTTTACAATTTCAGTAAATTATTCACAAGAAAAAGATGACCTATTTGATTTAATCAATGATGATGAAAAAGAAATAGAATTACTTCCAAAACGCATGATTTTTACACAGTCTGTTCTTTGGGGAAAAAATGGTTTATTAAGAAAAACTGGTTTAGCACCATTGAACATTGAGAATAGACAAAAAGAATTGAAGATTAGAAAATCTATGCTTACTGCTCATCAAGCTATAGGTTATTTAACTTTAGCTTCTATGATAGCTCAGGGTATTATTGGAGGTAGGCTATATAATGGAGATGAGAGTTTAAGAAGCACTCATAATACCATGGGAAAAGTTGTCAATATTGGGTATTTTACTGGAGCTGGACTTTCTTTATTTTCCCCTCCTCCTTTAATCAATAAAAAAAAATCAAAAGGATTTGATTCAATAAAAGCTCATAAAATATTGGCTACCATTCATTTTTCTGCAATGGTTGCTACAAATCATTATAAACACAGAGATAAAAAAATTCATAAAGCATCTGCTTACACAGCATTTGCAAGTTATGCAACTGCGGTAATTGTCTTAAAATTTTAATATGAAGAAATTATTTTTACTTTTCATTTTAATACCAATTACGAATTGTTTTTCTCAGGAGCAGGAAAGATGGATGTTGAATTCAGAGTCCTCTGTTATTAAGTATGAGGCAAAACATTTGCTTCATAAGTGGGAGGGAATAAATGAAAAAATCAAAGGAGTTTTTCTGTCAAAAAATAATGGTGGAAAAATAGCTATTGCAGCAAACATCTCAGATTTTGATACAGGAATTAGTAATAGAGACTCCAACACACTAAGAGTTTTAAATGCCTTGGAATATCCTCAAGTTAAATTTTATTCTGATAAAATTTTAATTTCTGAAAATGTTATAAGTTTTGAGGGTGAACTAGATTTTCATGGTGTAAAAATTAAAAAAAATATTGAGGCTAATTATTTTATTAAGAATAGTTCAATAAATATTGAAGGGAATTTTCCAATACAATTAACTGATTTTGACATCAAGCTTCCATCTTTGATGTTAGTGAAAATGGACGACATAGCTAATATTAAATACAAATTAATTTTTGAAATGAATAAATAGTTAAACAATGAAAAATCTTTTTTTATTACTATTTTTTTTTTCAATTAATTCAGTTGCTCAAAATCCAAACATAGTATATATTTTAGTAGATGATCTGGGTTATGGTGACTTAGGTTCTTATGGTGCGCAAGATGTTAAAACTCCAGTAATTGATAAGTTAGCGAGCGAAGGTAAACGCTTTACTAGGGCTTACGCAAATAGTAATGTTTGCTCGCCAAGCAGAGCAGCAATTTTATCAGGAAATTACCCTGATAGAGTAGGTGTTCCAGGTGTTATTAGACAATTTGAAGATAATGATTGGGGAAATTTAAGTAATGATTTTGTTTCTCTTCCTGATGCTCTTAAAAAATCAGGATATAAAACTGCTTTAATTGGAAAATGGCATTTAGGTTTAGATTCACCAGACATTCCAAACGAAAGAGGATTCGATTTTTTTAAAGGTTTTTTAGGTGATATGATGGATGATTATAATCATCATTTAAGAGGAGGTGTTAATTGGATGAGAGAGAATGATATCGAAATTAATCCAAAGGGACATGCAACGGATTTATTTACTCAATGGTCAGTGGATTATATTAATGAAAATAAAAACTCAAAAAATCCCTTTTTTTTATTTTTAAATTATAATGCCCCTCATTCCCCCATTCAGCCACCAAAAAAATGGTTGAATTTGGTAAAAAATAGAGAAAAAAAAGCTGATTTAAATCGTCAAAAATTAATTGCTTTTATAGAGCATTTAGACAACTCAATAGAAAAGGTATTAGTTTCTCTTGAAAAAAATAATCTTATCGATAATACTGTTATTATTTTTACTTCTGACAATGGAGGGGCATTATATTATTCTGCTTCTAACAAACCCCTAAATGGAGGAAAAGGTAACATGATGGAGGGAGGAATTAGGGTTCCATGTATAGTAAAGTGGCAGAGCGTTGTTAAACCAGGAATTGTAAAAGAACCTATTATGCTTATGGATTTTTATCCAACGCTGATAAATATTTCAAGAAAATATGATAATTTAAAACTACCTTCAAAAAACATTCTTCCTCTGTTAAAAGAAAACATGCTTCCATATGATGATAGATATATGGTTTGGGTGAGAAGAGAAGGTCATGTTTTTGGTGGAAGAGCATTTTACGCTATTTCAGACGGTCGTTATAAATTATTACAAAATTCACCCTTTGAGCCTTATGTTTTATACGATCTGAATAATGACCCATTTGAAAAAAATCCTATAATAAATAAAGAAGTTAAAAGCAGACTTCAAAAAGAGCTTACAAAACATATACAGATTTCGGGAAATATTCCCTGGCAATAAAACCTGTTGGAAATTTTTGAATGCCTTTTAAAAAAAATATTAATATGAAAAAATATATATTATCAATTGATGCTGGCACAACGAGCTCTAGGGCTATTCTATTTGATAAAAAAGGAAATCAAATATCAATTTCTCAATTTGAGTTCAATCAGTTTTTTCCAAATGAGTCTTGGGTTGAACATGATCCAATAGAAATTTGGGAAACTCAATTAAAAGCGATTAAAAATGTCATTAATGAATCAAAAATTAATGTTGATGAAATTGACTCAATCGGAATCACTAATCAAAGGGAAACTACGGTTATATGGAATAAGAATACTGGTCAACCCGTATATAATGCGATTGTTTGGCAAGATAGAAGGACAGCTTTTATTTGTGATGAATTAAAAGCCAACGGATTTGAAAAATCATTTTATGACAAAACAGGTTTGGTATTGGATGCTTACTTCTCAGGAACTAAAATCAAATGGATATTAGACTCTGATCCTCAAGTTAGAGAACTAGCTAATAATGGAGATTTATTATTTGGTACAATTGATACTTGGTTGATTTGGAATTTAACAGGAGGAAAATGTCACATGACCGATTATTCAAATGCCAGTAGAACATTAATATTTAATATACATACCCTTACATGGGATAAGGAATTACTTTCAATTTTAAATATTCCAAACACCTTATTACCTGATGTTGTTGATAGCTCTAAAAAAATAGGTTTTAGCGAAAAATCAATTTTAGGATCTGAAATTCAAATTTGTGGTGTAGCCGGTGACCAACAAGCTGCGTTATTTGGACAAATGTGTATCAATCCAGGTGATGTTAAAAATACTTACGGAACAGGATGTTTTTGTATGATGAATACAGGAAAAAAGGCAGTAAAATCAAATAATAAAATGCTGACAACTATTGCATGGAAAATTGGAAAAGAAACAACATACGCTTTGGAAGGAAGTGTTTTTATTGCAGGTGCTTTGGTACAATGGTTGAGAGATCAATTAAATATTATTAAAGATTCCTCTGAAATTGAAACATTAGCTAGTTCTGTTAAGGACAGTGGTGGAGTTACTTTTATTTCTGCTTTATCTGGTTTGGGTGCTCCTTACTGGAATCCAACTGCTACTGGAGCAATTATGGGTATAACAAGAGGAACTAAAAAAGGGCATGTTGCTAGAGCAGCTTTAGAAGCTATTGCATTACGTTCACTGGAAATAATTACTGAAATGGAAAAGGATTCAGGAACAAAATTTAATAAATTAAAAGTAGACGGGGGAGCAAGTAATAATAATCTTCTAATGCAAATTCAATCAAACTTTCTAAAAACAACTGTAGTTAGACCAAGGACAACTGAAACAACAGCACTTGGAGCCGCTTTTTTAGCTGGTTTAGGCTCAGGATTTTGGTCATCTGTTGAAGAAATTAAAGATTTTTGGAAAATTGATAAAGTATTTAATCCATTCAATAACAGGAATGATCAAGTAGTGCTAAATAATTGGAAAAAAAGAATTAAAAAAATTCAATAAAATTGAATAGATTCTCCAATTTAAAATTACTTAACAATAAAACATTTGATTTTATAATTATTGGTGGAGGAGCAACTGGATTAGGATGTGCTTTAGATGCCTCTTCAAGAGGATATTCTGTACTATTAATTGAAAAACATGATTTCTGTAAAGGTACCTCCTCAAGAAGTACTAAACTTATTCATGGAGGAGTAAGGTATTTAGAAAAAGGTCAATTCTCTTTGGTTTACGAAGCTTTAAAAGAAAGAGATATTTTGTATCAGAATGCGAGTCACCTTGTTAATCAAGTAGGGTTTTTAATTCCTACTTACAATTTATTTTATAAAATTTATTATTGGCTTGGATTAAAATTATATGATTTAATCTCAGGAAATAATATTTTCAATAAATCTAAAATCATTGGAAAAAAGGAGGCCGTTTCATTGGTTCCAAACATTGAAGGAGATGAGTTAAACGGGGGAATTGTTTATTACGATGGACAATTTAATGATTCTAGAATGGGATTAGATATAGCTTTGACTGCTTCTGATAACAACGCGGTACTTATTAATTACATGTCCTTTGAGTCGTTTATTAAAAATAAAAAAAATAATATAATTGGTGTTAACACGACAGATACATTGACTGGGTTAGCATATAAAGTTTTTGGACAAAAAATTATTAACTGTACGGGGGTTTTTTCTGATTCTATTTTAAAAAAGGATTCTTTTAATTCAAAACCTTTAATAAAACCTAGCCAAGGAATTCATTTAGTGGTAGAAAAAAAGTTTTTAAAAGGAGATTTTGGAATACTTGTTCCTAAAACTTCAGATGGAAGAATACTTTTTGCTGTTCCATGGCTGGGACATGTGCTGCTTGGTACAACAGAAACTGACATTGATAAGCCAGTAATTGACCCAAGTCCAAAAAAAATAGAAATTGATTTTATTTTAAATACAATAAATAAGTATATGAAAATTAAGCCAAAAAAAAGTGATGTGAAGAGTGTTTTTGTAGGCTTAAGACCTTTAATTTCATCTAATAAAAAAGCCAAATCTAAAGATCTTTCAAGAACTCATAAAATTATTATTAGTTCTTCAGGTCTAGTTAGTGTAGTTGGAGGAAAATGGACAAATTACCGAATTATGGGAAAAGAGGTCATCGATTTATCATTAAAAAAAATGGATAAAAAGTTTGTTGAATCAAATACAGAAAACTTAAAAATAAAAAATGGTCTTAGCAAGGTTGATATGAAAGAGAAATCATTAAGTAAGGTTTTTTATCTATCTAAAAGTCAGATAATACACTTTGTTAGAAATGAAATGGCAATTAATATCGATGATATTATGTCACGTCGTTCTCGTTGTTTATTTTTAAGTAGTGAAGAAAGTGAAATGATTGCACCAATAGTCGTTAAAATCATGTCTGAAGAACTTTCACAAAACCAAGATTGGGTCGATGAACAATTAATGAGATTTAATAAGCTAATTAAACTTTATAAAATATAATTATGGATATATTAATTGCAGAATTTATTGGAACAACAATACTTTTACTTTTAGGAATAGGGGTTAATGCAAATACCTCGTTAAAAAACACCATCGGAAATAATGATTCTGCTTGGGTTTTAGTGACCATGGCATGGGGACTTTCTGTTTTTATTGCTGTTTTTATCACAGCACAATTTAGTGGTGCTCATTTAAACCCTGCTGTTACTATCGGTCTAGCTTTTGCAGGAAAATTTTCCTGGTCACTTGTTCCTACTTACATAATTGCTCAGTTTCTAGGAGCAATTTTTGGAAGTTGGTTAGCATATATTATTTATATTGATCACTACAGGTTAACAAGCGATGAACAAACTGTAAGAGGTTCTTTCTGCACTGGACCAGCGATAAGAAATTATAAAAACAATTTTTTTAGTGAGTTGGTAGGTACTTTTGTTTTAGTTTTTGCAATCTTTTTTATAGTTGAGCCAAACATTGAAATTGATGGTGATGTTGTCAATTTTGGATTAGGAGCTTTGGATGCTCTCCCTGTTGGTATTGTCGTTTGGGTAATAGGTATGACTCTTGGCGGAACAACAGGATTTGCCATCAATCCAGCAAGAGATTTTGGACCTAGACTAATGTATTCTTTACTTCCTCGAAAGAACAAACAACCAGATTGGGGATATAGCTGGATTCCAGTTTTTGGTCCATTAGTTGGAGCAACTCTGGCCGCATTGTTGTATAATATTTTGTAATTCATGAATCAAGAAATCATACCATGTGTGGCAGGCTCAACGGGGCTGGTTGGTTCCTTTTTGTTAAAAAATCTTACTAAATCTTATTCTAAAGTAGTTTCAATCACAAGAAGAAAGTTTAATCATAATTCATCAAACATTAAGAACGTTGTGATAGATTTTGATAATATTGAAAACGAAAATATTTTTAATAATAATAATCATTTATATATAGCCTTAGGTACAACAAGAAAAAAGGCAGGTAGTGATAAAAATTTCATAAAAGTAGATTACGATTATTGCATTAATTTAGCTAAAAAAGCAGTTGAAAGTGGAGTTAAAAGAGTTTCTATCGTATCATCTGTTGGTTCTAATCCCAAATCTACTTTACTATACCCTAAAACAAAAGGCCTGATGGAACAAGAGTTGTCTAAATTACCTTTTGAACATATTAGTATTATGAAACCAGGATTAATTTTAGGAGACAGATTAGAAAATAGGCTAGTAGAAAAAATTGCCAAAATTTTATTTTCATTAATAAATCCTTTTCTTTTTGGAGGATTAAAAAAATACAAATCCATCCATGCCGATGTAATATCAAAAGCAATGATTAATCAAATAATTACAGGTGATTCTGGTTTTTTTTCTTTTGAATACGCTGAATTGGTTGAAAGTTTAAAAAAATAGTATTTTCTAAAATTATTTATTGTTATTTATTTGCTAAGGAATATTATCTTTATTGTATGAGGAAATTGTTTTTTTCTTTCTTTTTACTATTTAGTGGTTTGATTTATTCTCAGTCAAACTCCTCTCCAATCGCAACCGACGTTTACACATCAACAAAAAAAAATGCAGAGCTATCAGTGCATCTTGTTGGTTCTGACAGTGATATTACTGATAATTTAACCTATACAATTGTTTCAATTTCTACTCATGGCACTTTAAAAGATCCTCTTAACGGAAATGCAATTTTGGTAGCGGGAAGCACCTTGTCTAGTAACGGCAATGTAGTCACATTTACTCCAGGATCAAGTAAGTATAGTTCTTATATTGAATCAGGAACAACCTCATTTACATACAAAGTAAATGACGGTACAGATGACAGCGCAGAAAAAATAGTTTACTTAAAAGTTTTTGACGATTTTTTAGCTTCACCATCTTTAAAAGGCTCTGAAATAACTGGTGATAATCCTGGTGATAGTTTTGGTCAATCAATAGCCATGAGTGAAAATGGCGATTTAATGGCAGTTGGAGCTCCTTTGTTTGGTTCAGGAGATAAGGGAAGTGTTAAAGTTTTAAAATATACTAGTGGCTCTGGTTGGGCTACTCATGGTAACGTTATTGAAGGAGCAAGTGATGGTGATAAATTTGGATCAGGTGTTTCATTAAATGGTGACGGTTCAGTTTTGGCTATAGGTGCAGCTTATGCAAATTCAAACAGGGGACAAGTAACAATTTACAGTTATAATTCTGGGACTAACAACTGGGATTTAATAGGAACAATTGATGGAACAAATGTTGCTTCACCAAAGTCTATTTCCGAACAATTTGGGAACGACGTTAGATTAAGTAAAGATGGTAAAACGTTAGCTGTTAGTGATTTGTGGCACGATTCGGGATCTAAGATAAATTCAGGAAGAGTGGTTGTTTACAGATATCAATCAGGAACAACATGGAATATTTTAGGATCTAGTTCTGAAATTACTGGAGAAAGTGGCGATAATTTAGGTTGGGCAGTTGATTTGAGTTCTAATGGAAATATTTTAGCAGTAGGCGCTCATGAAAACGACACAGGAAAAAATGTTGGAGGTCAAGTCAAAATTTTTCAATATGATGGTTCTGCAGATACCTGGGAAAATAAAGGGATTATTTATCCGACAGATCAAATTTCTAATGAAAAATTTGGCTCCTCAGTTGACTTAAATTCTAGTGGATTAATAGTAGCCGTTGGATCTAGTTATGATAAACCTAATTCTCACCTTGCTGAGGGTTCTGTTAGTGTTTATAATTTTGTAAGTGGAACCACTTGGAACCGCTTAGGTTCAGAAATTAAAGATGAAGTTGGAAACGGAAACGACGCCAAATTTGATTATTTTGGAGCGCATCTTTCCTTAAACAACCCTGGAACTATGTTAGGTATTGTTGCTCCAGGTTTTGATGGGAATAAGGGAAATCTAAGATTATATAGTTATGATACTGAATTAGCTCGATGGACTCAAATTCCATCAACTACTTTTACCATTCCTGGTGAAAATGCTTCTGATTATACAACTGGAAGTGGAGACGAGGCAAAAGGTCAAAAAGTATTTATTAGTGGCGACGGTTCTTCTGTAGCTTTAGGAGCTGATTTGAATGACAGCGGCGGAACAGATTCGGGACATGTGAGGGTTTATAACCTTTTTACAGTTCAACAAATTCCCTCTGCTGAATCTCAAGCAGTTGCTTTCCCTTTATATGAGCAACTTACTTCCTCTGGAGAAATTGAACTTAAAGCTTCCGATGCAGATAGTGGTCCAAACAACTTAGGTTATGTTATTACCGAACTAAATACTGCTAAATTATATGAGGGAAGTACAGAAATTTCGTCTTCGGATATTCCTTATTCTTTAACTGGAAATAAAGTTAAATACAATAGTAATTCTGATACAGTAGTAAATGATTCATTTAAGTTTGTTGCTCATGATGGTGATGGTGGTGCTTCCAGTGTTCCTGCAACAGTTTCACTAACCGTTATCCCTGATAACGATAAACCTGTATCAATTGCTGATAACAAAACCACGGATGAAGATACTGTATTAGATATAACTTTAACTGCCACTGATGTAGACTCGCCAGCAAGTGACTTTACCTATACAATAGACACTTTTCCAACAAATGGTATCTTAAAACAAGGGGGTTATGAAGTTACTGCTAATTCAACTACTATTTGGAATGGACCCAATACAACATTTACTAAATCAGGTGGGGCTGATCCAACCCTCCAAGCCAATCAAGACCGTCTTACTGCAGAAGTATGGGTAACTAGGGGAAATGATGGTGGTCAAATATTTAATATCATGGCAGAAAGTGTTTATAATAAAACAAATAGCCCTACGGGTACAAAATGGGCGATAGGAACATTGGATCAAGTTTCGACTTTAACATTTTCAAAATTTAGAGCAGCGGTTGGACAACCAAAAGATGTTGTTGGTAAAAATTTAGTAATGTATCTTGAAAATGATAACATCTACTTAAGTGTTAAATTTACATCATGGTCAACTAATAAAAATGGTGGCTTTGCATATGAAAGAAGTACACCAGGTACTGATTTTACCTACACACCAAATCCTAATTTTTCAGGGTCTGATTCATTTACTTTCAAAGTAAATGATAAAGGAATTAATTCAAGTACAGATACTGATGTTGAAATTAGTGATCCAGCTACAATATCAATAAATGTCAATAA
>Ga0213869_10000702_pt1 | contig 26253 bp, 35 predicted proteins | sample PICome_10_FD_160083 | JGI IMG/M metagenome (GOLD analysis project Ga0213869, IMG submission 160083) | Coastal seawater microbial communities near Pivers Island, North Carolina, United States - PICO132 | ecosystem: Environmental > Aquatic > Marine > Coastal | place: USA: North Carolina...
CATGTTCATAGAAAAAGTAACCGAAATAAAACATTACAGCGATAGGCTTTTTAGTTTTAAAACAACACGTGATAAGTCTTTCCGTTTTAAGAATGGTGAGTTTGCAATGATAGGCTTGGATTTAGACCCAAAGCCTATATACAGAGCATACAGTGTTGTTAGCACAAACTACGATGATTACATAGAGTTTCTAAGTATTAAAGTACCAGATGGTCCGTTAACAAGTAAGTTACAGAACATTGAATTAGGTAGTGAAATACTTATTAAGCCTAAGTGTACAGGCAGTTTGGTAATTGATTACCTTAAACCAACTAAGAACTTGGTAATGCTTTCAACAGGTACAGGCATTGCTCCATTTATGAGTATTACTAAAGACTTCGAAACATATGAAAAGTACGAAAATGTATTTTTGTTTCACACTGTTAGAGAAAAGGTTGAACTAGCATACAGACCTGAACTAGCATTACTTGAAACTGATTTACCTTTCTTGTATATAGATAGTGTAACTAGAGAAGACTACCCACGCAAGGGTAGGTTCTGGGATTACATTGACGAGTACTTACCAGGTGGACTTACACTTGGTCGAGATTCTGTTATGGTTTGTGGGTCAACAGACCTAAATAAACAATGCAGAGCAGAGTTCACAGAGCAAGGTTGGGTAGAAGGCAATGTAGGTGAAGCAGGTGATTTTATGCTTGAAAGGGCATTTGTAGATTGACATTAATATACAAATAATGTATAATAGTTACATAATATTGAAGGTACATAATACATGGATTTGAAATACAGCGAAACTTTTTATAGTCCGCAGGGCGAAGGTGCCTATGTGGGCATTCCTAGTTTGTGGATGCGGTTTTTCTTGTGTAACTTACAGTGCAATGGCTTCGGACAAGACGAGCCTACTAACCCTGATACTTGGGAGTTACCTTACGAGGACATAGACATCTCAAAGATCAAGGTTGTAGAAGAACTTCCTGTGTTTAGCAAAGGATGTGACAGTAGTTATACATGGGCTAAGAAGTATAAACATCTTATTACTGATAAGACAGTAGAAGAGGCTGTAGACGAGCTTACAGCATTATTACCCACAAGTACATTTGTACACAGCAAGACAAAGCAAAACACTGACATGGTGTTTACAGGCGGCGAGCCAATGCTTAAGAACACACAACCTGGCATGAGTGCTGTAATTGAAGAGTTTAAACGCAGAAAGAATCAACCTATGCGTGTTACTATAGAAACAAATGGTACTAAGCCTATTACAGATGAGTTTGCTGATTGGATACAACGTGAGTATTCTCGTTGGTCAGACGGTAGAGAGTGGTACTGGAGTGTATCTCCTAAACTATGGAGTACAGCAGGTGAGCCTAACAAACGAGCAATAAGACCTGAAGTAGTTGGTAAGTATGCAGAAGTATCTAATCACGGACAACTTAAATTTGTTGTTAACGGAAGTAAGGAGAGCTGGGATGAAGTTGAGCAACACACAGAAGCGTTTCGTAATGCTGGTGTTGATTGGCCTGTCTGGATTATGGGCGTCGGAGGTACTGTAGAAGGACTGAAGATGACAGAAGCAACAATTGCCGACGAAGCAATACAAAAAGGGTATTATTATACAAGTCGTGTACATGCACACATATATGGTAATGCAATTGGTAAGTAATGTTTAAGTGTTATAGTTGCGATAAAATGATACTTGTTGGTACAGTAAAATATCATACTGCTGACAAGTCTAAAGTATTTTGTGGTGCTGAATGCAGTTTGAAATATTACACACAATTAAAAGAGGAAGAGAATGAAAAAGAAAACTAAAATACCATTTAGTATGTTACCTGCTAGTTGGGGGCTTAAAGGTAAGTCTCGAGCAATAGCAGAAGCAGAATACTATTACGACGGCGAGGACTTAGAGAAAGCATTAGCACTGATCGAAGTTGACAACGAAGTTGATGGCAAGGTTGCTGAATTAGAAATTGACTTGAAGAATGAGAAGATTGGTAAAATTGAGTTTGAAAAGAAGGTTGCCGAACTAAAAGAAGAACCTTGGGTAAATGTATTAGAACTAGGTGTCAACCCTGAGAACGCAAAAGCAGGATACATTGAACTTGATTGGAATGATCACTTTGTAAAAATGTTACATAACAATGGCTACACTGGCGAAAGCGATGAAGCAGTAGTGAACAAATGGTTTAACGATGTTTGTAGAACAGTACTTATTCAAGAGAACGCAGACTTAGATTACGGATTACAAGAAGAAGAAGACCCAAGCGGAGTAGGAGCAACAGATGTCGTCATTAGAACAGACAGCAAAGACTAAACTAATACAACTGGTACAAGCGATTGAACCAGTAGTTGCAAAACAACTTGAAGGCTTTACTGCTGGAGAGATTGATTATGTAGTATCAAACTTTAAACAGAACCTATCATACGATTTGGCTAGGGACTTCGAAAAACTAAGAGTTGATAACTTAAAAGAATCACCCTTCGATGACTTATTAAATGATTGACACGAGCCTACAACCTATGTTAAAATTAGACACTAAACAAACAACTATGGTAGATAACAACATGCAAAAACAGACATTCTTACTAGTAGACAGCATGAACATGTTCTTTAGAGCAAAACATGTTGCTCGTGGTAATGACATGGATATGAAGATTGGCATGGCTATGCACATTATGTTCAACAGTGTTAAGAAGGCGTGGCGTGACTTTGATGGTACTCATGTTGTATTTTGCTTAGAAGGTCGTTCATGGCGTAAAGACTTTTATACACCTTACAAAGCAAACCGTAAAGTGATTGCTGACCAACGCTCACCTAGAGAGCAAGAAGATGATGAGATCTTCTTTGAAGCATATAACGATATGCTAACTTTCCTACAAGAAAAGACTAACTGTTCAGTAGTTAGACAAGGCAATGCAGAAGCAGATGACCTTATTGCTACTTGGATACAACAACACCCAGACGACAAGCATGTTATTGTTAGCAGTGACAGTGACTTTCATCAGTTGATTGCAGAGAATGTATCACAGTATGATGGTGTACAAGATAAGATTGTAGCCATTGATGGTATTACTAGCGGTAAGACTGGCGAACCTCTTATTAATAAGAAAACTAAATTGCCACTAGAAGCACCAGACCCTGAGTGGATACTGTTTGAGAAGTGTGTGCGTGGTGATACTAGTGATAATGTATTCAGTGCATACCCAGGTGCTAGAACTAAAGGTACTAAGAACAAAACAGGCATTCGTGAAGCATTTGAAGATCGTCATACAGGCGGCTTTAACTTTAATAACTTTATGTTACAACGATGGGTTGATCATAACGAAGAAGAGCATAGAGTAAAAGATGACTTCGAACGCAACAAAATACTAATTGATCTAACAATGCAACCTGATGAGATTAAGGAAGAGTGCATTGCTAGAATAGATGAAGCAAAGGCTAAACAACCAATTGGACAAGTTGGTATTCACTTTATGAAGTTTTGTGCTAAACATAACTTAATGCGTATGAGTGAAAACCCAGGCGATTACTCGGAGTTCCTCAATGGAAGATATGGACAAGGCTGAGAAGATACTTTCAGGTCAGTGGCCTACTAAAAATCCTAAGTGGATTTACGAATCACCTGATAAAGGTGCGACTGTTTACAGAAGGTTATTTGGTGGTAAATATAAGCAGTTAGTAAATAAAAACGACGACATAGACAAACTTAACGAAGAGTACTTCGACAAACATTTTACAGGAGATTACAGTGGCTAGTACAAAAAAACCTCACTTAGTTTTAGATTGGCATTTCGACTTGCCAAAGCAAGAACTTAGCATTCAAATTGACAAAGATCTAAAGTATATTGCACACGAAGGTGGCAACAAAGGCTATACTAAGATATTTAAAAAGGAAACAACAACCTTAACGCAAGACGAATGGGACAAAGAAAAGTATTGGATCAGTGAGAACTACGGTACTAAGTATGGTTACTATCAGCCTGATTACGACAGGTATGTTCCACACCCAACTGAAGATAGAGAAGATCATGCTCCAATGGGATATGGTCCTGATGGTTACTACTTAGATCACATGCAAAGACGACAAACTGTTCTAGACGGTGATGACCAAGCAAAGATTGGTTTTGGTATTAGTGGTACATTATATACAACTATCGACCGTGGTAAAACTATTTTTAAACGTGAGGCACATAGAAATGTACTTTACACTGAACTAGAAGATCCTGCGTTTGATAATATGAAATGGACTGACCATTCACAGCCGTGTGCTCAGCAACCATATGCACAAGGATGCAAACTTAGTTCTTACAAAGAAATGTTAAAGGATGGTATACTAGAGTCTGTTATTGAAAAATGTTCAGAAGGACAATGGGATAAAGCACCTAAACCAGAATTACAGAACTTATACACATACCCAAAATCATAGAGGAACACACATGATTGATATGAAAACAAAATTACAACAAATTAGTAGCGAAGCATGGATAGTGCAAAAAGGTGAAAAACGTATTGGCATTCTAAATAAGAATGTACAAAACCATTTTACTTTTATATCAGGTAAGTCCATAGAGGTATTTGATGCCGAAGATGAAGTGCGTGAACACTTTGGAAACATTACTTTGTTTGAGGATCAAATTCAAAAGCCGTCTATGGTACCAGATGAGTTCTACATTAAAGGACATGCAATAGATTATCCAAACCCTATTCCAGTAGAGCCTAACGATGAGAACTATAGAGACGATGTACCTTTGTACTTGAAGTCAGAAGGCAGTGATGTATACTATGCCGCAGGTTGGTACTGTATCAATTTTGATAAAGGCTGGAAACAAGGACACGGACCTAAGTTAACTACACTACTTGAATACGGTTTTAGAGGACCTTTTAAAACCAAAATTGAATGTAAGCAGCAAATGAAACAGTTAAATAAACTTCGTAAACTAGAGCAGTGAACGACTTTGAAAAGTTTGTAATGCATGTTAGAAACTTAAAAACAGAAGGTATCGAAGAAGCAACATTTAATGTTGCTTTCTTATCTAAGGTATTAGAAAACATACCTACACAAGAACCTAAGAAAGTCTCTAATAATGTAATTGGAGACGGCGGTAAGTTTAGCGACGAATGACTGTAATATTAGATCCATGTGCAGAAGAAGTAGGTGGACAATATAATGTTCATTTAGAGTACAATTGGCGTACACATGTTAATTCATTGCCAATGAGTGCTAAAGAGTATATGGACTCAATTTGTGTTGGTAAGTGGGGTTGGTATTTTATACCTCACAAAAACATGAAATGGGAAAGGGAAGATTGGTATAAGGATCAAACACTTATTATAACGTTTGAGGATGAACATGATTTGGCACGATGCAAGTTGTCAGTAGATTTAACATAAGAGAGGAAAAATGAAAGTAGAAATTTATAGTAAACCACAATGTCCATTTTGCGTACAGGCAAAAGCATTAGCAGAAAGAGAAGGACACGAACTAACATACAAAATGTTAGACGAGGACTTTGACAGAGAAACACTAATGGAAACATTTCCAGGTGCTAGGACATTCCCACAGATTATTGTAAACGGTGAGAAGATTGGCGGGTTCACAGAATACAAAGCATTAGTAGAAGCAAGTAAATAATGAGTGAAATAGAAAAAAATATAAAAGAAATGATTGCATCTAATGATGTTGTATTGTTTATGAAAGGCAGTCCACATCAACCACAATGCGGCTTTAGTGCTAAAGTAGTACAATGCTTAAAAGAAGTAGGTAAGCCATTTGGATATGTAGATGTACTATCAGACCCAGAAGTTAGATCAAACTTACCTAAAGTAAGTGACTGGCCTACATTCCCGCAACTATTTGTTAAAGGTGAATTAATGGGCGGTTGCGACATTATAACTGAAATGCATGGTAAGGGTGAACTAGCAGAAATGCTATGATCGTTCTCTTAACACTTCCCAGAACAGGAAGTGAGAGTTATTACAACGAACATATTGTAACGCCCAATCCAGGATGGGTGCATTTACACGAGCCACCGTCGTGGATAGGTCCGCAATTTGAACAGGCATACAAGTTACTAACAACTAGACCTAAATCAAGTGTTAAAATTTTCCCAATATTTGAGAATGGTGATCATAGAAAGTCTTTAATGTCAATCATAGAACATGCTGATGAGGTTATATATAATTTTAGGGAAGACTTTCAACCACAATGCAAAAGTTATATGATATCTAATATAACACAACACTGGGGCAATAACAAAACTGAACAAGTAATAGATTTAGACTCAATAGACGAACAAGTTTATAGGCAGAAGTCAATGGAGTTGCTACTAGCATTCTTAGATGCGGAACTCATATACGAACAATTCCCAGGGAAAGTAGTACTACTAGAAAGCCGAGAACAAAAGCCTTACAATAATCCATACATTTATAAAGGCAATTGGCCTAACATTGATGACATTTTATACAAGTTTGAATGGCTTAAAAGCAGAAGCAAACTATTTAATTAAAGCATATTATAATGGGCGAAAATTGATAAATATGTGTACAAGGAGACACATACAATGAGTAGACCACAACCAACAATTATACTGGAAAGCATTAACAAACACACTTATAAATCAGAACAAGTGCTTAGTGCTGACGCAATATACAGTGTATTTTACCAAGGAAAACCTATTAACCTGAGGATACTGAACACACTTGTAAGTTACCCAGGACCAAAGTACAAAAAGGTTTCTTTCTCTAACCCAGGCCATGCTTTTAATTTAGCGGAAAGATTAAACAAAGTTTTCCAATCAGAAGAGTTTAAGGTAGTAAGGCTTGATCAAGGCACAGAGGTAACGGAGGATGAACTTAAACAGTAATAGTCCTATCCAATTCCAGATAGCAGGTTATATAAAAGAGAGAACAGTAAAGAACAAAAACAATTTCAACGATGTTGAAATAGTAGAACTATGCTATGCTCTATTTAAGAACTTTAGATATAAGGAAGGATACAATCCAGTAGGACTAAGGCTTACGACTCTAGGCAACTCATGTATGCGTAAGTGGTTTGACCACCACGAATTCGAGTTACAAGAACCATTAGTAGGTTCTATACTTGTTAAATTAGATAAAGCAATGACTAGACCGTATTATCTAATAAAGAAAAAGATTGTGTTTTACGATGAACACGATGCGGCTTGGTTTAAACTAGGCGGACACGATTTAAAATACTTTGCAGGAAACTTATGACATTACCTCATGCAGAACCAATACTACTTGTAGACAGTCACCAAATTATAGATGACAAGGACATTGTAGCAAAATACACTGTACCACATGATCATCCTGTATTAGCAGGACACTTCCCTCATTTCCCTATATGGCCAGGTGTATACTTAATAGAAGGATGTAGTCAAACAGCAGGTCTACATGCAATGCATGTTGTCTCTACTGACATTAATACAGAGTATGTCACTATGTTAGCCTCAGTAGACAAAGTGAAGTTTAGAAGGCCCGTTTTACCTGGGGCAAAACTACAGTACTCTGCAACACTAGACAAGAAAAAAGGCTCTTATATGTACTATGAATGCAGAGTTTATAGCGGTACAACTAGGGTAGCTCAAGCATATATAGGGCTTACAGCGACAGCAGCCGTGTAAGTTGCTGTTATTTAAGACAATATTTGTATTGACTTAACATTATTTTATGTGTACAATATACATATAAAGAAACAAACCAGGAGTAACTTTATGAAAAAATTAGCATTAGCATTAGGAATCGTAGCACTAAGTACTACCGCAGTCGCAGAACAGGCGCTAGTAGTTGACGTTCAACCAGTATTTGGCAACGTAGTAAAAACTGAAACTGTACCTGTAATAAAATCCGTATGTACTCAACGAGACGGCAGAGGATGGGTTGAAAAAGGTGTCAACGGAGGCTTTGGTAGCCAAGAAGGTTTACTTGGAGCAGCAATTGGTTACGGTATTGGTAACGAAATAGGCGGCGGTTCAGGTAATGAAATAGCCAAAGTACTCGGTGCAGTTGTTGGTAACAAGATTGGTAACAACAGGGCAGCCAACAAAGGCAGTTGTGAAATGGTTGAAACTGTAGAGACTCAAAGGTATTATGCCAAGGACGTTATAGCATACAAAGTCGATGTTGAAGTAGGGGATTCTATCTACACTGTTAGGCGTAAGAAAGAACCGTACATTGGACAATATATTCCAGTGCGTGTTAGTGTACAATAACAATAAAATACACCATTAAAAGGGCATTACGCCCTTTTTTTGTGGCTAAGTCATTGATATTAAATAACTTATTTTACTTGACATTGCAGAAAATAACTGTATAATATATACATAACAAAGACAAAAGGGGTAACAATATGTCAGAGTATACTTTCACTTACAATCCAAATGTTTCTTACAGCTCAAACTTTGTTGAGTGGAGAACACTTAACTCAGAGGAGCGGTCAGCCTATAACGAGACACCGATGACTCAAGAAGAAGCTGAAAAGTCATTTGCAAAAATGTTTGGAAAATTTGCTAATTCGGTTGACTTACAGTCAGACCAGTAGTATAATAAACGCATAGGTTAACAAAAAAGGTAGGAGTTTTTTATGACAGAAGTAACAGCAAGAGCGTCAACAGTAACACCAATTGTTGAACGAGCAATGGCAGCAAACAGGCCCATCTTCCTTTGGGGAGCACCGGGCATTGGTAAATCGGAATTGGTAGCAGGTATCACTGAATCACTACCAGGTAATAACTTAATGATAGATTTGCGTTTGGCACTTATGGAGCCAACTGATCTACGAGGTTATCCTTTCCGTAACCCAGAAAATAACACTATGGAATGGTCACCACCAGTTGATCTTCCTAGTCAAGAGTTGGCTAGCCAGTACGATACTATTGTATTGTTCTTAGACGAGTTGAACTCAGCACCACCTAGTGTGCAGGCTGCATCATACCAGTTGATTCTCAACGGTAAGATTGGTCAGTATCTACTTCCTAACAATGTTAGGATTGTAGCGGCGGGTAACCGTGAGACTGATAGAGGTGTTACATTTAGAATGCCAGCACCGTTGGCTAACAGGTTCCGTCATATTAATATGGAAGTGAACTTCGAAGATTGGCAACAATGGGCAGTTAACAACGACATCCACAGTGAAGTTGTTGGTTACTTGTCTTATGCTAAACAAGACTTATTTGACTTCGATCCGAAGACTAGCTCACAGGCGTTTGCTACTCCTCGTTCATGGTCATATGTAAGTGAAATCCTTAATGTACCAGGCTTTGCTGATGCAGATCGCAAAGAGCAACTTGTAGAACTTGCAGGTGCTATTGGTGAGGGGATGGCTATTAAGTTTAACGAGCATCGTAAGATTGCACAGGACTTGCCTAACCCAACTGATATCCTCAACGGTAAGGTAACAGAGTTGAACTCCAAAGTAGCAAAAGAAATCTCAGCCAAGTATAGTTTGGTTGTTGGTCTTGCATACGAAGTCAACGAGACTTACAAAGAAACAGGTACTGTAGACAAAGATATGGGTGTGATGCTTAATCATATGATTAGGTTTGCGTTCAACAACTTTGAACCCGAAATGGTTATCTTTGCACTAAAGACCTTAATGAAGGATTATAAGATCGTGTTTAACTTCCGTAAGGTGTTAGACAAAGATGTGCAATCCACCTTTAACGACAAGTACTTGAAGTACATCGTTTAGGCAGTTTAAAATCCTTATACGCCTACCTATGTTACTCCCTACCTAGTATAAGGATTTTGGCCCTCAGCAATGGGGGCTTTTTATTTAAAAGGCGACATAAGTCGTTGAAATGGTAGGGTAAATAGTATACATATACACTTGACATAGCACTAAATTACTGTATAATATACAGTATAGATTGAAACAAGGTAGGACTTATGACATATTCTTTCGCAAAACAGGACACAACAGAAGCACCAAAGCCTGTTCTTAATGTCCCTGAAACAAACAAAACATCAGCAGAAATTGAAGACATCCTAATTAAGGCTAGAGTCGATATGCTAATGAACGCACCGTTCTTTGGTAACTTGGCTACTAGGCTTGTATTGGTTGATGCTACTGATTGGTGTCCTACTGCCGCTACAGACGGTAAACATTTTTACTACAACAGACATTTCACTGCCGCACTTACTGAAGAAGAGTGCATTTGGCTTATGGGTCATGAGATCCTACATTGCGTTTACGACCATATGGACCCTGAAAGACGAGGTGACCGAATTCACCAACTTTGGAATGTAGCGAACGATTATGTTATTAACTTAGAACTTGAGTTTGCTAAACTAGGTAAAAGAATTCGTAAAGAAATTATCGAAGTATGCTTTGATCACAAGTATGTAGACATGATGAGTGAAGATGTATACGACGAGCTTTACAAAGAAGCAGACGAACAAGGTCGTATTAAGCAAGTAAGTTTCGATGTACACATGGAGCAAGAAGAAGGCGACGATGAAGGTGCTGGTGTAGGACAAGAAGATAACTCCGAAGACGGTACTAAAGGTCCAGTTCCAATGACTGCTGATGAGAAGGAAAAGATCAAGCAGGAATTCAAGAGTGCTACAATGCAGGCTGCTAAGGCGGCAGGACAGGCTGGTAACTTACCTGCAGGCGTTAAGCGAATGCTAGATAAATTAGTTAATCCTCAACTTGATTGGAGACAACTACTTGCTATGCAAATCCAAAGTGTTATTAAGAGTGACTACTCGTTTAACAGATCAAGTCGTAAGGGCATGGACGCAGGTATTTGGTTACCTGCTATGGATTACGAAACATCAATTGATGTTGCTATTGCATTAGACATGTCAGGTAGTATTGACGATATTATGTCTAGAGACTTCCTAAGTGAAGTTAAAGGCATTATGGATCAGTACACAGGATTTAAACTACACTTGTTCTGCTTTGACACTGAAGTACATAACCCACAGCAGTTTGACGACATGAACATGGACGAGTTTTTAGACTACGAACTAATGGGCGGTGGCGGCACTGAGTTTGATTGCTGTTACGACTACATGAAAGAAGCAGGCATTGAGCCTAAGAAATTTATTATGTTCACAGACGGCTATCCTTGGGGTAGTTGGGGTGACGAGAACTACTGCGATAGTTTGTTTATCGTACACGGCTCCGGATACGGTGGCCAAACACCAACCTCACCGTTTGGAATAACGGTACCATACACAAGGGAAGACTAACATGAATGTTCAAGCATCATACTCACGCATTGTACCTACATTTGAGAACGAGCTCACAGAGTGGGAGTTTGAAAATTTAGTAAAATGTAGATCAGGCATTGCGGAATCTATGATACTTAATCGTGTTAGAGTTAAAGACAGTAAGACATCAGACACACTTGAGAATAGTTTGTTTGAATACCTAGGCATTAACACTAGGGAATTTTACTATATCCAACGAGGGTATTGTCAGTTCACAGTGTACTTCAAGAGTATTATGGATCGCAATGATTTTGAAAAACTTGTCGAAAAATACGCCAGAAAAAACCAGCAGTAATTAAAACATCTGTTAAATACTTAGATAAACTATTAGGAGTTATTTAAATGACCGACGAAACTATAAACACAGAGGCAGAGATGCCCGAAGCTGAAGCAGGTGCTGAAGCAGAAGCTGAAGCAGGTGCTGAAGCAGGTATTCCAGAAAGTATTAACCTTTCTGACTTAGGAACACTATTACAGATTGTTGATTTAGCAACACAACGTGGTGCGTTCCGTGGTGCTGAACTTACACAAGTAGGTGCAGTATTTGATAAATTAAACACGTTCTTATCTTATGTACAAGAGCAACAAGCTCAGCGTGAAGGTGAAGAACAAACAGACGCTCCTCAAGAAGAGGCTGCGGCAGAGGAATAATTATGCAAACACCAATGAAGCATGTAGGCAAAATAGGTGAGAAGCCATGTGTAGTTCTCTTTAGAGAAGTACCAGGTGAACCCGACTATGCATTAGTTGTACAGACAAATAACTTGCCTGACGCACAACACGATGCATTAATGAGTATTGTACAGAGTGCAGAAGCTCAAGAAGCAAACGAGGTTGCAGAAATTTTAGATAGACGCCAGTTTAACGATGGCTCTAATATGTTACAGCAATTACATTACGATAAGAGAATCGAGAAGGTAGCAGTTAACTTAGTTAGCCTAACACCTACTCCTGCAGATTCAATTGCATTAGAAGATGTAAATGCAGAACTTAGAAAAATTAAAAACGATTCCAACCCACCTTTGAAAACTGACCCAGTTCAGCCAATGGACAATGTGTTAAATGAAACTGTAAGTAACCCAGTTGTTGCTGAAAGTGATCCAACACTAGCCCAAACTAACACTGTACTAGAAGCATCAGTAGATGCTACTAATGAGTCAAGTGTTGCTCTTAACTTATTGCAACAAGCAGCTCTATTAGAAGAAGATGCTAGAGCACTAGTTAGTGACGCAGAAGCTAAAAAAGCAGAAGCGTACCGCTTGAACCCAGACCTTGAACCAAGGAAAGGACCAGGCAGACCAAAAAAAGTAACAGTTAGTTAGAAACGTAATACACGTTAAGGGAGGCGGTATGGATCAGGGCGATGCAGCTCGTATTGTTCTTGTTGGCAAATCTAAGAACAAAGAAAAGTTTAAGGATAAAAGTTTCTTATCGGATATCAACCCTACTGAGATCCCTAAAAAGTTTATCTTAAAGATAAAGGTAACGTTTGAAACCGGCGACAAAGTCGATTTTGATACTGCCAACATTGCAGAAACGTTTACTATTGATGAAATGCAAAGTTGGCTGAGAAGGATAGACTCCAAGCATCTTATTACTAAGGTTGAGATAATGTTAGATTTAGATTTAATACACTCAACAGTAAAAGAAGACTCGGATACTATATTCTCCAAGTACTTTTAAATAGTAGTACTTCTATAAAGTTTAGCCCTCTTCGGAGGGCTTTTTTATGAGTATGTTTTGAGTAACTTTTTGTTTTTCTTTTTGAACTTTTTTTGCATCTTGTTGCTCATAGGACATTTTAGACACTTGCCGCACTTGGTACCTATTAGATGATATCGATCAACATCACTCTCTTTTACAGCATGGCAGATACATTTATACATCAGAGAGCATCGAGTATGTTATTAACGGTGTCTTCTGTTACATGTAGTGCTTTGTACGTGCAGTTGTTAGCATTTAGTACTTCGAGTATGTCTTTATCTATTTGTTCGCTGTGTGCTTTGTCTTGTGCTCTACCCACTGCATCAAATTGATCTCTTCGTTTAAGTACTACATTAATATTATCGTACATGTGATAACATTCTAATGCTAGTTTATCCATAACATCTGTGTACATAGGACCGTCGTATACATTGCGATATACGATACTAAGTAACACAGGGCTGTCTGTGATAATGTAATCTACCTTATCACGAAGCCTTACTAGTTTACGATGTTGGTGTGCTAGTACCCAAAGTTGGTCCTTGAGCATAGGTACATTACCTTCCCAAACACATTCTTTGGCAAATTCATTTACTAGTTCAACACTGTAACCTTGTGCTTTCATTTTATAAAACAAGCCACTTGCTTGAGTACTCTTACCTGAGCCAGGACCGCCATAAAAGTTAATTACTTTTGTTTGTTTCATTTATAACCTATCTGCATAAATCTACTGTACACTGGTATCTTTAGTTCTCCAGCATACATTGTTCTATTTAAAGGATAGCGTTCTTGCATATCCTCAACACTAGAGCAAGTGTTTATATGATCGTCATACTGGTCTGAGTCATTAGTCTGCATAATAATCAATTGATCATTACCCACACTGTCAAACCAGTCATTGTTCATGTGTTCACAGCTCGTGTTAATTATAGCATAAGGTTTTACAGAAATCAACTCTCCTTCTGTAATAAATTCCATATTCTGGCAATTAAGTTCGTTAACATCAGCAACCACACCCTTGTACTTCCATCCTGGTAAGTATTGCCTGTTTAAGTATTCTGATAGTTCGATGCTTTTAGGGTCCATGTCAAAGCCATAGATTCTTTCTATAGGCATAGCTCTATGCAATAGCGGAACTAATGCTCCTACCCAGCAACCTAGTATAGCCCATGTCTGATATGGTTGTATTGCTGTTTTTAGCAGTGTGTCTATTAACCATGCTTTGCTTACTAGTTGTCCTACACTAAATGCATCGTTGGGGTATTTGTTTGTGTTTACTTCGTGTATCAGTGAAGGAGGAACATTTACGCCACAGTCATCTATCCAGTGGTGTACGCTCTCCCAATCACTAAGAGTTATTTTGTTCATATGTTGTTTTTAGCCAATCAAAGTCATTAATGTTTAATAACACCTCTGTGTTATCCTTATTCTCTTTTGCGAATGCTACTGCTTCCTCGGCGCCTCGTTTAGCATCATGTCTAAAGTCTGCATCTGGATTAGGATGTAACCATGCTTCTAAACGCTCTTTGCTTTCTGCATCATCGTTGAGTGATAGTTTAACACACTCTCTAAACGCACTTCTCCACGCACTGTAAGCGTCTGTGTTGAATCTTGTGTAACAACTAAGCTCAGGTATAGCCTTAAATCTACTGCTTAGTCCTGTAGTGAAATCTAATCCCCATGTAGTTGCATCTCTAACCATCTGTGTTGGGAATAGTTTAACACCACCGTAACCATATTCAAGTCCGTTAATTAAGTTCATACTGTTCCAAACATGTACTACTTCTTCATCATACACATCTGGCATGTATGAGAAATCAAAACTGTCTAATACATCTGCATCACCATCAACTACCCAAAACATTTTACTAGAAACACGCTCACTTGCATGTTGGTGAGCATTAAATATGCCTTCAATATCTTTAACCCATATTAAATTGGGTTTGCGTTTAGATACTGTAGCAAGTTCACTTACTTTCTTTTGTAATTTTTCAAAACGCTCTGGTGCGTTTGGTTCATTGTAACTTAAAAATATGATATCGAACATTTCAGTAATACTTCCTTGTTGGCGAACGTAGTTAACATTCTTAATTTTGTTTAATCTTAGGTCTTCAGATGTTAACTTACTGTAGTCTCCGTTAGTAGGCCATAATCTAAGTCCACCATAACCGTGTGTTTGACCAGTAAGATCGTTTACTTTCTGCCAGCAGTGTATTTTGTTTATGTCTGCTACTTTAGGCGAGAACCCTAACTTAGTAGGCGTACCTTGTACATCAATATCAGTATGTGGATTCACTGTCCAAACAAATGGAACAGATTCACCTGTTTCATATCCGTCTCTATAACTTTCTAACTCGTCTATAAAGTCGTCTTTGTTGTAATCTTCTAGTCTAATAATAGGCCACTTAGGTCGTAAACTTGCTTCAACTGTCATTAGTTTTAAGTTGCCTAGACTGTTGTTTAGTATTTGATCGTCTGTGTATTCCCACTCTTCAAACAGTTCTTTAGGCACTAATCTAATGTTCTTATGCTCGCCATCTTCGTTTAAAAAGACATGCATATACCCTTTATCGTATTGTGTAGGATAGTAATCAAAGTTAAAGTCCGGTGCTACTTGGGTATGTAAGTCTACTACCCAGAACATATCGGTGTCTGTAGCCGCACATAAGCGTCTGTAAGCGGCGTCTAGTGTTTCGTTGTAATCTGATGCCGTCAAAGTATAAACGGGGTACTCGCGTTGCGTACAAGCAGGCTCACGGATGAATTTAGGACGACCTTTTGCATTAGGCTCTTTAGGACATAGTGATACTCCTGCATAGTCGTACTGTCTGCCTGTTTTAGGGTTTAGTTTTTGCCATACATGCTTCTTGCCTTTATCCCAAACTGCTGGTACAAATCCAAAGTCAAAGTCTTCTACTACATCTACATCGTTATCAATTACCCAGAACCAGCCTGTTTGACTGTTAGCTCTACCTTCTTCCTCACTAGCAAATGTCTCAAATTTAAGCGAGTTGCCAAACGGCGTAGTATCATGTATTTTAATCTCTACTTCGCTGTTATTCCCAGGTACCCAACGAACACCACCCATTTCTTCCGGGTACTTATGTTCTAACTGTCCACGAACATGATAAGTGTGTATCATTTCACGCTCTTGTTCATTCTGGTATGGTATTACATTAATAGTGTCCTCTAATTCGTATTCCTCATCTACTAACCAGCACGGTTCTTTTACTTCGCTAATGTCATTAACATTTTCTACAAAGTGTACTGGGTATTGATTTACAGGTATACGCAAAGGTTCTTCGTGTGGTTTAATCTCATAGTCTGTGGAACTGCCAGGCCACCAATAAGCACCACCCATATTTTCTGTGTACTTGTTTGTTAACTGTTCAGCAATATGGAATACATGCACTTTGTCTGTGTCAAAGTCTCCTGGTACCCAATCTATCTTATCTTGTATACGATACAGTTTGTCTACTAACCACATAGGCTTGTCTACTTCTGGTGGCAGTGTAGGATCGTCTACAAATTTTACTGGGTAACTCTTTTGCTCTGAGTCTAAACTTTCATGGATAACATACTCTTCGTTCCACTGTTTAGGAACCCAACGAATGCCACCCATTTCGTTTGGATACTTATGTCTTAGTTGTTTCTTGAAATGAAATGTGTGTATGCTTTCTTTTTCAAATACACTAGGCACCCAATTAATCTTATCGTCTAACTGATACTCCTCATCTACTAACCAGCAATCAGTTGTAACAACACTTAGGTCTGTAACATCCTTAACTCTTTTTATAGGATACCTTTTTGCAATATCAAGTGTTTCATCATGTATGCTATAGTTACCATCCCATACAGCAGGAACCCATCTTGCTCCTCCCATTCTGTCTGGATACTTATGACGCAACTGATTACCTACATGAAATGTGTGTATGTTATTCTTTTCAAATACACTAGGAACCCAATCAATTAGTTCCTCAATTTGATACTCTTCGTCAACAACCCATGTGTCTTCTATAATCTCTGGTAACTTGTCTATGTCGCTTACTCGCAACACAGGATACTTAGCAACAGATGATCTTTCAAGTTGTCCTTTGTATTTAACTTGTGGCTCTTTGGCATTTTTAGGTATTAAGTATATGCCGCCCTCTTGTTCAGGGTACTTATGTTGTAGTTGATCTATTTGATAGTTTAATATAAATTTTTGTTCATGCTTAGGTACTACAATTTTAAAGTTATTGTCTAGTTGATACTCTTCGTCGATAAGCCAAAACATTTTTGTTTTGCTTTTACGAGCAAAAGTGCTATACTGCTTAGGATCTTCAGTGTAAAAAATGTCGTACTTAACTGGCACAATATCTTCTTGATACTTATGCTTGGTCATATCAAATTTCTTGTGTACTAAACGAACACCACCGCAACGATTGTCCCATGGTTCATCAACCTCTAATGGATATCTCTCTTCCAGCATACCCGGAATCTTAAATACATGTATATAATCTAACTCGTGGTCCTGTGGCATAAACAATAGTTTGCCATTGAAGTCGTACTCTCTGTCTACTACCCAGAACCAATCTGACTTGCTTCGTTGTGCTAGTTGTTCGTATTCTTCGGCATTAAAATCTTCTTCGTCAATGTAAAACACATCAAATGTTTTATCATCTATAGGGCAATCTTTGTGTATAACAATACCGTTATCAATGAGATCAAAAGACTTCTTCCAATTTTTAGGAACTAGTCTTATTCCGCCTAATCTGTTATCGCTTGTAGGATGATTGTAACTCCAAGTTTTTTCTTGTAGTTGGTTAGGCATTCTAAAACTGTGTATGAACTGATCTTCAAAAGGATTAGGTACCCAGTCTATACTGCTTTCTTCTACTGCATATTGTTTGTCTATGAGCCATACATAATCTGTATCATGTACCTCTCTTTGAGCATAGTCCTCTGGATCCTCTACATACATCACAGGATACTTAGCACTAGCATCTAAAAATGTGTGGTATTTGATATCTGCATTCTTCCAATCTCTTGGATATAATTTAATACCACCTTCCTCGGCAGGATACTTATGTTCTAGTTGTCCACGCAAATGGAATGTGTGTATAAAGTTAGGCTCAAAATTACTAGGAGCCCAATCGATATCATCAGTAAGTCTATAATCTTTATCTACACACCATACATGCGTTGCATAAGGATTCTTATCAAAGTACTTACCTGGTGTTTTTGTGTTTAGTGTATCAAATCTTTTACGGCAAACAACTTTGTTTACTTCTTTAATACCGTCACTTGCTTCTGCTGGTAATAAACGCAAGCCGCCGTAGTTAGTGTTATCCCATTTCCATACATGCTCGTAATGCTCATCGTGTACAGTTGGTCTGTATTCTAATACATCAAAGTCATGTAATTCAATGTTAGGCTCTACAAGCCAATACATTTTTGTATTAGGATTTATACTAGTAAGGGAATCTACTTGCTTTGCGAATGGCAAGTTTTCTTTTACTTGCTGGTTATCTCCGATATAGAATACATCAAACATTACTAATCACTTGTATGAACTGGCACGCCATAGTGTTTAGCAAACTTGGCTGCGTCTTCCATGTCGTTTACTATAGGCTGGCCTTTAATGTTCAAACTAGTGTTTACAATCATAGGACACCCTGTTGCTTTGTAAAACTCTCTGAGTAGCATATATAAGCCTGGGTGTTGATTTAGTGAAACTGTTTGCACTCTACTAGTGCCGTCCTTGTGTACAATAGCAGGAAACTCATCTGGGTACTTACACCTAGCAACGAACTGCATGTAAGGACTTGTATCAACTGGCATATCAAAATACTCATGTGCATGTTCTTCAAGTATAACAGGAGCAAATGGTCTAAACTCTTGTCTCTTCTTAATTGCATTCATTTGATCTTTAACATTTGGACCTCTTGGGTCAGCACATAATGTTCTATTGCCTAATGCTCTAGGACCAAACTCAGCACGACCATTAGCAATACCAAACAGCTCACCTGCTAATAAACTTTTTAATGCGGCTTGTACAGGATATGTACCTGGAATATTTTTACCTAAGTAAGGGCCTTCCCATTTAATCTTTTTGCCTGTTTGATGATAGTATTCTAATGCCGCGGCACCTAGACTACTTCCAGCATCGCCTGGGTTAGGCATAATGTGTACATCTTCGTAACCTACTTCTTTTAATCTACTGTTAGCAACACAGTTTAATGCAACTCCACCCATAAACACAATGTTCTTGCTATCTGTTAATTCTTTGGCGTATTCAGCATACGCAAGTATGCGTTCTTCTACTTGCATTTGTGCAGCCATTGCAATAGTAAAGTCGTCATATCCTTCATACATTTTAGGGTCCATACCCTTTTGCAAATTCTTCTTCATCTTAATTGCTTCAGATGGCTTTTGGTATGCCCATGCATGTTTGAAAAAGTCTCTACCCATTTGTCTACTTAACTTAGATGCTGTATCTTGATCACCATATGCAGCCATACCCATTAGTATGTATTCATCTTCGTTTGGCTTTAAGCCTACACGGTGAGTAACAGCACTGTAAAATAATCCTAAACTGCTAGGAAACTTTGTGCTGTGTAACTTAGTCATTTTCTTGCCTTTCCAACCCCAGATAGTTGCACAATCAAATTCTCCAATTGCATCAATAACCATTATAGCACACTCTTGGAAATTACTAGTTAGTACACCAGCGGCGGCATGTGTTTCGTGATGCCAATAACTTTTAATAGGTATGTTGGCTAGTTGAGGATAAAACTCTTTGATCCATTGCTCCTGTGACATTTCGTTGAAACTGTTAAAGTCGCCACTTAGCAATGCTCTGAATTTCTTTGCCATAGAGTTTTCGTGTAAGACTATAAGATCAGGAGTTCCGTGCTCCAATGCTGCATCAATCAACTCATGATTTAAAAATGGGTCGTTCTTTTGTTTACTGTATCTTTCAGCATGAGAGGCAAATCTTATTTTACCTGCTCTAACAACTGTTACTGCTGCGTCGTGAAAGCCTGAGCTTATTCCTAATATGTTCATTTATGTGTGTTCTCTATATGTCTATTTTTAAGTAAACGCATTATGTGTGTTCTGCGTTCTGGTGTTAAATACAACCATTGAGAGATTTCCTCTCTTGTCCGTTTGCAACCTGTGCAAAAATCATCCTTGTTGATATTGCATACCTGTACACACGGTGTCTCCATCTACCTATAAATGAATGGGTCTCTTTTGCGTAACTCTTCGATTCTCTTTTTTAACTGTGCTTCTTGCTCTGCTTTTTGTCTTGCAAGTCTTTCTTCTTCAGTTTCCGTTCCTGCTGGAGGATTACGGTCAGTACCTAAAGAGCCTTCGTGATCTTTGTTTTCCATATTGTCTCCTATTCAGTTTATATTTATTTGAGGCCGCCCATGATCTGCTGTAAGTACTGGCTGTCCTTACCCCTCACAATGTCCATTATCGTACCGTTGCCGCCATTTCTCTCAATAAATGTGTGCCATGTGCCACCTTCTGCAGAAATATATGGTCTCTTAGCTAGTTGCTGTGCAATAAGTTCTGGTTCTTCAGCAAGTTGTTTAATTATTGGTGGCATATATGTATCGTTGTAACACAGTTCTAGATAAACTTTTAAATTATGTTCTAGTTTAGGTTGTAATAGTTTGTACTGTTCATTTAGATCTAAGTCTAAAGATTGCAATCTTTGTAATTCATCTGCTACTGCTTGTATTCGTTCTCTAGGAGATTTTATCGTGTCAAAACTGTAATCTATTAATTCATCATATAACTTAAACCCATACTTTCTTAAATCATTGTTTATAAATCTTGCACCCACAATCATAAAAGGTTTCATGTACACAATAGGCCAAACACTTTTTTCTGTACGAAAAGTAGAATCTATTGCTGTCTCTGTTACAACATCTATCAAAGAACTATAATACTGACCCGGAGGTGTACTATAAAGTTCTCCGGGATCAAAATCATCGTCTACTGTTTTTCCAAATATGTAATGTCTATCGTCATCTAAAGTCATTTCGAATAGTACATCTTCTACATCATCAAATGGGTCTAGCAGTGTCCAATGGTTATGATTTAATAATCCTCTTTTAGTTAATTCGTTAAGTAAGAAGACTCTATGCGGTTTAGCAACTCTATTTCTACATGAAAATAATGTGTTTATGTCATACTCTTCAGGGAACCGTCTAAGTTTATTTAATACAGGTCCTGCAACCTTGGTTCCATTCCATACTAAAAAGTATGTAGGCCAGTGATAAACATTGTCAAAGAAATTTGAAACTACAGCTCTTGTATGCGGACTAAGTTCGTAAATAGGTAGTTGGGATGAGTTTGGTTCTAAACCTTCGCGAACTCTATTCATATTGTGTCGCTTCATGGTACCAATAGTTTCAAGTGAGGATAATTTTAAATCAGTCTGATACGGCTCTTCACTTGTAGGCATATAAGTTCCTGTTACAACTGACACACGGTTGCTGTTCAATGCATTGTGTTCTATGCATTTCACCAGTTCCATTTCAAATTTTCCAGGTTGTTTATTTAATTCTATTTCAGATATAATTGCTTCTTTACATGCGTCAATTATAAAATGTGTGTTTGAAGCATTGAAGCATTCCTCAAATATTTTAAAAAAACTGAGCTCATCGTCCCATAATTCTAAATACTTGTAAGCCATCTTTGTCATTGTGTAGTGTTCCTTTGCCGATAAATACTGTTTTAATATTTATCAAAGGATATTTACATTGAGCTTTAAAACTGTAAGAGATTTTGAATCAGCCATAGCACATTTTTATGATGCACCATATGCTGTAGCAGTGGACTGCTGTACACATGCTGTAGAGCTTTGCTTACGATACACAAAGCCTAAACACAGTATAGGCGTACCTACTCACACATATATCAGCATACCATTTGTATGTGAAAAACTAGGTCTCGAATGGCACTGGGAAAACAACGAATGGGAAAACAACTACACATTAAGTGGCACAGATATTGTAGATGCCGCTGTAGACTTTCGCCCTAGCAGTTACATTCCATTAAGTTTTACATGTTTAAGTTTTCAGTTTAAGAAGCCATTGAGTTTAGGCAGAGGTGGTGCTATACTGTGTTACTATGAAAGTGATTACGAAGCATTAAAGAAAATGGCATATGACGGAAGACTAGATGATGAGCCATGGGGCAATCAAGCAATAGACACAATAGGCTATCATTATTACATGACCCCCGAAACTGCACAAATGGGCTTAGACAAATTGCCCGTAGTAGCAAAACAAGAATGGCGTAAGTGGAGTTATAAAGACTATCCATATCTCCCCGACATGCCTGTGTTTAATAAAGATTAATATGAAAAGAGTATTTACATTTGGTTGCAGTATGACAAACTTCTCTTGGCCAACCTGGGCTGACGGTTTATGTTATCACTTAGATAAACAAGGGTGGGAAACATATAACTATGCCTGTAGTGGAATGGGTAACGAACATATACAACATGCACTAACAATGGCAGACTTAAGACATAACCTAACAGATGACGATCTAATTTGTATAGTGTGGAGCAGTTGGGTTAGAGAAGATAGAGTATGGAAAGGTGGAGACTTCGGCCGCTTAGGTAGTATTGTTAATTGCGATGGAACATACGAATACTTTGTTGATAATTACTTCAGTTTAGAAAACTATGTACTAAAAAATATTAATGCTATACATGCTGTTAATAAATCATACAAAGTAAACTTTCAAGGACACATTATACCCAACGAAGAACAATGGGAAAGTGAGGACGAACTGCTAAATGAATTTTTAACAATTCAGAACAAAGACACAGTTTTCCATCATATGGAACATAGCGATCTGTGGGAGCAAACTCCAAACTTAAATGCCACTGACGGGCATCCAAACCCAGGACTACATCATCGTTTACTAAAATACACTATAGCACCTAGGTTACGCATAACTCTAGATAAAAGTGTTGACGATTGGTTTGACAAATGGCAACAAATTTGTATAAACGAGATTGAACCTGAAATAGCAAAAGATATAGATTACGAATGGCGAAGCAAGTACTATCCAATAAAACAAGCAGAGTTACCTAATACCAAAACATGGTACGACTTATGGAATGCTAATGGTGGTGGTAATGTTGCTGAGGGTATTCTTGATATGCTAAAAATCTACAAGTCAAGCATTAATAAATCTAAATAATTTTTCAGCATGTAGTTTATGTGGCACTTCATTGTGATGCCAATACTTTGCTTTAGGATTCTCATAACCTGCATTTCGGTAGTGCCAAAAGAATGCAGCATCATTGTCTAGCATATCCATATACTTAGTTTGATCAACTTGTCCTATATAGAAATCTAAATGTTTGTTTTCAGGCGAGAACATTTTCATTGTGTTTGTCATTACATAATCAACATTTTTACTGTTACAGAAATACTGCATTTGTAGCACTGTGTTAATACATTCTAGTTCACACATATATTCGTGTCTTGCTTGGTATTCGTGCCAGTAAGGTATTACACTTCTTTCGTAATCGTTGCCGCCTGCCCAGCCTGCATTAATTTGTAGGAAGTGTTCATTTATTTCTGTGTAATAATCAGTGTGAGTGTTTGCTGGACCATATCCTATTGCATGTGGATTAGGGTAGTCTAGTCGTATGTTTTCTGTCCAGCCTATTAATACCATAACATCCATTGTGTCTGCATTGTACTCTGTGTCAAACCAACTCAGCACACTACGAGCAATAGCACGGTTACTCATAGCAACCATTGCAATGTTAATAGGTCGTCTATCTAGCATATTTGCTAGTACGCCACCATAACTGTTTTTACGATTGTATTCACTATCTTGTGAACCGTCAATCTCACTACCACCAGTATGGCTACAACCTGCTATTAATAATATTCTATCAGTCATTATTGAATTCTTTCTTTGCCCATTCCGATTGCCACGATACATGCGTAAAGTTATTATCGGACTGTGACATAGCACCTAATTGTGTGTTGTCTATTGCTACTTGAAAATTCCAGTTAAGTACTGGTTCCATTTCTTTGTGCATTTTTAATAATACTTTGTATGATAAGCCATCTATCCAGTCTAAGATTTCAACGATCTTTTTAAATCTTAGCATATGATTTTCTTCTTCATCATAACTTTCGTCCCACCATTGATCAAATGTTTTGTAGCCTGCTTCTTTCATACACTTTAATGTGTACGGAGGAGCAAGTAATATAAAGGGAGTTTTATATATAATAGACTGTATAACTTTTTCACTGTAGTTTCCTGTAGGCTGTGCAAATCTACTTTCGGCATGCACACTAACAAATGTTTCTTTGTACAAGTATTGCAGTTGATGTGTTTTTTCATTGTAAGCCACAGGATTCATGCCACTGTTAATTTGTTCATCTTCAGTAAAGTCTGGATAATTGTGTGCGGCATGTTCTTTGACAAATGTTGCTTGTGATGCTGGCATGTCTAGTGTGTACGGTGCACCTCTATTTAATCTAAGTGCTGATGCTTGAAATCTGTCGTAAAAATTTGGAAAATGTTCATCCATTTCTTTTTTATTTGCCCACGGGGATTGCTCACACATATTGGGTGCTACTGCAAAGTACCATGACAAGTATGCATCTTTTTCTGCCATCACTGATGCTAATAGATATCTTGCTGTAGTATATCTCCACAACGGAGCCACAAACTTCTTTGTGATTTTAGTCTTGGGTGCCTGATCCATACCGTTGTATACTTTTAAGAATTTTAAAAATAAGTCATCGTATGTGAGTGTCATATGATCGTGATATAAGGGATAGTATTTGTCAACATCATAATCACATGTTGCTACTGTTACATTTGTTAATGCATTTCTTCTTACATAACTCCAAATGCTGTCTAACTCTTTGGCTCTATACTTTCGTGTATTACCGTCATTGTAAAATTCGCTGTAGAATCCAAAGTTAAAGTTATGAAACAATTTATCAGCATAGCGATCGTCAACCATATGAGAACACATTGGCTCTGTTAAAAATATTTTAAGTCCATACTTGTTTAAATGTTTTCTAGTTTCTAAATCATGGTCTGTTTTATCTAATGCAATCATAGGACCATTAGAATAATATATTAGTACTGCCTGAGCAGGATGTGTTTTATTTAATGTCCCCAATCTATCATAGTCTTTGTATGATGCAGCTTGTTCTCTGTCACTGTTAGTAGTAGGTATATACTTTAACTTTTCCATGTGAGGCGGCCAGTGATGTGAAAACAGCGCCGTTGTTGTCTCTACCATATCTGGTGCTATATTATCTGCCATCTTTTAATGTTCCTGTTATCTGTAATGCGTATCTGTCTGTTGTTCCAATATTTGCACTTGCATGGTCAACATCTGCTTGCCATAGCACATAGTCTCCTGCTTTCCAATTAGTTAGTGCTTTGTGATCTACTTCTAAGTATTGTCCGCCTTTCCAATCTTCTAAAAATAGTAATGCTCTGTAAACCTCACTTCTATCTACTTCGAACACTCTACAATAAGTTTCAAAGTGATCTACATGATTAGGCATAATGTCTAGTGTTTGCATTTTGTAAAACACAAACCCTGTGTTAGTTAATCCAATTTGGTCTGCTACTGTGTCTGTCCAATCAGGCATTGGGTTTCTACTGTCGTACATTCCACCACTAAAACTTTCGTGATAGTATCCTAGCGAACGCCAGTTCTTCATTTCCTCTTCTTTGAGAGGTTGTTTTACATATTCGTAATTATAGAAGTCTGTGTTCCATATTACATCTATACTGCCGTATGTTACACTATCCACGCAATAAATCCAATGTTACACAATGAAAGCCGCCACCTAATGTACGCTGATGTCTAATAGGTAGCATAGCACTTTCAATGCCATGTTTCGCTAACTCTTTGGCTAACGGTACTTGATGTTCTTCTAATACTGCAAGGTTAGGATTTACACTTAGCATGTTCATATTGATCCACACACTTGCATTGTTGTAATGGCTGTGATAGCCAATGTCTACTGGTTCAGGGCACATAATGTAGTCCCAACTTCTAAACGGTTCAGGTAATACATTTACATCTTTTATTCTACTAGGGTTAAGTAACATTAAACCCTCTCTTAGAAACGCTACAGTGCTGTCTATGTGCATGTAACTGTATACACCTTCTAATGTGTGTACTTTAGCAGTATCGCCTAGTAGATCCTGTAACAGCATTGCTCCTTGCTTATTACCACTATTGCTTACTAGATATAATATATCCTCATTAGCACGAATAGTATTAGCAGCATCGAACA